>Ga0181520_10000500_pt1 | contig 86649 bp, 85 predicted proteins | sample PEATcosm2014_Bin_29_FD_132451 | JGI IMG/M metagenome (GOLD analysis project Ga0181520, IMG submission 132451) | Peatland microbial communities from MTU Mesocosm Facility, Houghton, MI, USA - PEATcosm2014_Bin02_30_metaG | ecosystem: Environmental > Terrestrial > Soil > Wetlands > Peat | place... | reverse complement strand
CGTCCACAGCCGGCACCCAACGGGGATCCACAGCGGATCGCCCGCATGGCGGGGTGAGCCGAGCCCGGCTCCGCCGGGCCGGCGAGGGGCGGCGAGCCCCTGTGAGAACAGCGAGGGGACCCCGGGCGGCCTGCCGCATGGGGACGTGGACCGGCGGGGATTCGAACCCCGGACCTCTGCCGTGCGAGGGCAGCGCTCTCCCAGCTGAGCTACCGGCCCCTGGGCGCCCCAGTGTACCGGCGGCGGGAGCCGCAGGGGCCGCCGCTCAGCTCTCCTCCACCGCCTCGTCCACGAAGTACGTCTCGCAGGCCTCGTCGAGGAGCTTGGTGGTCAGCTCCGGCTCGCGCCCCAGGTACCGGCAGAGGTGGACGACGTGGTTGAGGAGATCGCGCGGGTGTGAGCCGTGGAAGGCGCGCCCCTGGGCGACATAGTGGCGGGTGATGAGGTCGTTGATCACCTCCGCGCGGAAGGGGATCTCCTGGGAGGCGCAGACCCGGTGCCAGATCTCGGTGAACTCCTCGCGGGTGGGGTCGGGGACGTGCACCTTGAAGCGGACCCGGCGCAGGAAGGCCTCGTCTATGAGATTGTGGGGTTCGAGGTTGGTGCTCAGCATCAGCAGGCAGGTGAACGGAACCGCCACGCTGGTCCCGGCGCGGGCGATGTTGACGTAGTCCACGCCGTTCTCGAGGGGGACGATGAGCCGGTTGAGCAGGTCTCGCGGCGACATCTTCTGCTGGCGGCCGAAGTCGTCGACGAGTAGGAGGCCGCCGTTGGCCTTGAGCTGCAGCGACGCCTCGTAGAAGCCGAGGGCCGCGTCGAAGCCCAGCTCCAGCATGCGCGGGGTGAGCTCGCCGCCGGCCTTGACCGACGGCCGCTCGGCGAGCTGCCAGCGGGTGTCGTGAGGGGGCAGCTTGCGGTCGATCGGGGTGTGGTAGATCGGGTCGTAGAAGCGGATGACCTCGCCATGGACGTAGAGGGCGCGGGGTATGAAGACGGGCGGGCCCATCACCCGCGCGCTGGCGTCGGCGATGCTGGTCTTGCCGTTTCCGGAAGGGCCGTAGAGGAAGCACGCGTGGCGGGCCGAGAGGGCCGGGCCCAGGTGGTCGAGCACCCGCTGGTTGAGGACCAGGTGCCCGAAGACCTCGTGGAGGCGCTCCCGGTTGACGGCGATCCCCACCTCGGCCTGGCGGGCGGCCATGGCGTTGTAGTCGCCGATCGGTACCGGCGCAGGGCCGGCGTACTGGTTGATCTCGAGCAGCTCCCGGGCGCGCTGCCGGCCGGTGGTCGTGATCGTGAACTGCATGCCGGCGTTGATCGACTCCTCCTCGGCAAGGACCGCGGCGCGGACCCCGGCGGAGGCGCAGTAGCCCTCGTCGGCGAGGAACTTGAGCGTGGTCTCCACGAAGGGGAAGGGGATGCAGACGTGGCGGGCCACGTCGCCCCCCAGCATGCTGCCGTTGAAGTAGAGGACCTTCAGGACCAGGTCGCACACGAAGCTGAAGGGGAGGCCGGTCTCCTCCGCGGTCCGGGGCATGGGGGGAAGCGCAATCGGGGCCGGCGCGACGGGGAGCGCTTGGACGGCCATATCTCGGCCGATTGTGTCATCGCAACGTTGCCGGGGCCGGGCGGGGCCGGGGAACTGTCATCGACCTGACACACGCCCGCGTCGGTGATCCCGCGGCGGCCGCGCGGGCCCCCTTCGCGCTCGGGGAGCCCTGTTGCCGAGTTATGACGCCGCGGTGACGGGGCGGTCGTGGTACCTTGCCGCCATGCGGGTGATCCCACTGGACGAGGGCTACCGCGACCGGCGCCGGGTCGGCGCCTTCTGGGTCGAGGAGAGCGACGGCCTGATCTGGTTCGGGGATCTTGTTGTCATCGCCGTGATCGGCCTGTACATCCTCGCCGCCGTCTTCAACGGGGCGTAACCAGCACGGCCTCGGGCCGTTGTCCATGAGGGGCGGTGCTCGGCCTGCGCCCGCCCGACACACCGGAGTCTCATCAGGGTCGTGCCCACCACCCCCCCCGACAGCCCCGGCCCGCGAAGGGTCCGCGCCGGCACCGTCCGCAACGGCACCTCCGGAGCCTTCCCCGGGCGCGGGACCGCTGCCGACCTGGACCCCGCTGCCCGCCGCCGGGCGCGCCGCGACATCGTCCTGGGCCGGCGCCGCAAGGCACCCCGCCCCCGCCGGCCGGTGGTGCGGATCGGCCTGCTCTTCGTCGCCCTCTTCGCCACGGTCGGGGCGAGCGTGGCGGCCACCATCTACACGGGCTACAACGTCTTCCTGGGCCAGATCCCGGATGCGGCGACGGTGGCCAGTATGGAGCCGGCGGTGGACACCAACGTCTACGCCTCCAACGGCACCCTCATCGCCATCCTGCACCCGCCCGGCTCCTTCCACCTCCACGCCTCCCTCGATGACATCTCCAAGTACGTGCAGGAGGCGACCGTGGACGTGGAGGACCGCCACTTCTACAGCGAGAGCTCGCTCGACCTGCCCCGGATCATCGAGGCCGGGGTCGGCTACCTGCGTCACACCGACGCGGGCGGTGCCTCCACCATCCCCGAGCAGCTCGCCAAGATCAGCTTCCTGCAGGACAACGGCAGCCTCGCCTACAAGATCAAGGAGATCATCCTCGGCGAGGAGCTGGTGGACGACTTCTCCAAGAACCAGATCCTGGAGATGTACCTGAACCGTATCCCCTACGGCAATCAGGCGATCGGGATCCAGACCGCCGCGGAGATCTACTTCCACGAGCCGGCCAGCAAGCTCGACCTGGCCCAGTCGGCGCTGCTTGCCGGCCTGCCCCAGGCGCCCTCGGAGTACAACCCCAACTACAACCTCGGTGCCGCCAAGCAGCGGCAGAGCGCCGTGCTCGAGGCGATGGTGAGCATGGGCAGCATCACCCAGACCCAGGCCAACGTCGCTTACGCGGAGAAGCTGGCGTTCTACCCCTGGGAGGACTTCGCGCCACCCACCATCATCGACGGCGCCAACACCACCAGCTTCCTCACCTACCTCGAGGAGGACTACCTCCCCGACCTCTTCCAGGGCGACACGTTCACCGATCCGGGCGGCTACGACATCTACACCACTCTCAACCTGAGCGACCAGGCCCTCGCCGACCAGACGGTCAGCAGCATCGTCGAGGGCAACCCGGACTGGTTCGTCCAGCAAAACGGGGGCGACGGAGCCCTGGTCAGCCTCGATCCCCAGAACGGCGAGATCTACGCCATGACCGGGAGCGCCAACTACAACAGCTCGATGTTCGGCGACGACGACATGGCCATCGAGACCCGACAGCCGGGGTCGACCATGAAGCTGTTCACCTACACCGACCTGATCGCGACCCGCCAGTACACGATGACCACCCAGATCTCCGACGAGACCCTCGACCTGGACGGCTGGACCCCCAAGGACTACGAGGGCGCAACCTCCGGGCTCGGCTACTGTGAGCTGGAGTACTGCCTGGGCAACTCGCTCAACCTTCCCGCGGTCCGGGCGGAGTACACGGCAGGCGTGGAGCCGGTCGCCAACCTCGCCGTGGACGCCGGGGTCACGCTCCTTCAGGGCACCAACTTCCCAGAGTCGACCGAGTACTCCTTCACCCTGGGGACGTTCCCGGTCAGCCCCCTGGACCTCGCCGACGGGGCGGCCACGATCGCCGACCTCGGCGTCCACCACTCCCCCGCGCCGGTGACCAAGGTCACGATCGCAAGTGACGGCGCCACCGTGTACGCCTACAACCCCGACACCAACGCCCAGCGGGTGGTCCCGGAGAACGTCGCCTACGTCATGGACGAGACGCTGATGAACAACGCCTTCCGGCAGCCCGAGTTCGGCTACAACGACCGGCTCACCCTCCCCAACCGCCCGGTCAGCGCCAAGACCGGCACCAGCGGGTCCGGCTACTACAACTTCGACAACTGGACGGTGGGGTGGACGCCCAACCTGCTCACCGCGGTGTGGGTGGGCGACCCCGAGGGAGAGAGCGCCCAGTTCGGCCTCTCCCCCTACGTGACCAGCGGTCTGACCGGGGCGGCGCCGATCTGGCAGACCTACATGGAGGGGGTGACCGCCAACACCCCGGTGGTCTGGTACGCGGAGCCCTCCGACGTCTACGAGGCGGGAGGTGCGTGGTATCTCCCCGGCACCGGCCCGGCCAGCGGGCTCGGCAACGGCGGCCCGATCTGCGATCCGGGTTGCACCCAGCCGCCCACCACGTCGGACGTCCCCTTCTCGCAGCCGCAGCCCTCCCCGACCCCCACGCCGTCTGCCTCCCCATCGCCGAGCCCGTCGATCCTGCCCACGCCGTGAGGCCGGGCGGCGCCTAGGGTGCTGCGGAGCCCCCGGCTCCCTGCACCTCGCGGCGGACGATGGCCCAGACCCCGTCGATGTCGGAGACGGGAGGCAGGGAGGGGTCGAGGGCGATGGCGGCGGGCTCCACGACCCCCGGGGTGGCGACCCTGATCGAGACGCTGCAGCGGACCCGCTGCGGAGGATCCCCGGCGGACGCGGTGTCGCTGAGCGACCACCAGTAGTGGAGGGCGACGTCGTCGCCGGCCTCCAGGCTCACCGAGAAGGCGTTGAGGTGCGCGGGCTCCTCATCGCCCTCGACGTCGCCCGCGAAGATGCCGAGCAGGCGGAGGAAGGCGTCCCTCTCCAGGCTCACATCCAGAGCGTCGACGAAGCGCTCCTCGACCGGCTGCTCATCGTCGCCGCCGGGCGGATCGCCGGGAGCGGCCTCTCCGCTGGCCTCGGCAGCGGTCAGCACGTCGACGGTCGCATCCTCGACCGAGATGTGGGCCAGCTCGGCCTCGAACTCCGCGAGGTCGAAGATCCGGGGGCGGGCGAGCATCCGCCCCCAGCGCTCCCCCCGATCGATGCTGTACGCATACTCGTCACCGTCTCGCGCCACCATCAGGCGCTTGGGGGTGCCGGATCCGTACAGCGCCACCTGGGCGCGGTCGAGCACCCGCTCCTCGTACTCCACCAGGGTCTCCAGCACCAGGTTGTCGGCCGCCGGGGCGTCGCCTCCATCCGCGGGCGGCAGGGTCCGCTGCTGGAACTCCACGGTCACCCGGACGCGACCGGTGTCACCCAGCCCGGCGCGCATCCGCGAGTAGAGAGCGCCGAGGCTGAGACCGGGCTCCGGACTCATCGGACGGTGGGCGGGGGCGCAGGGCCGCGGCGCATCGCCGCTGCACGATAGCGCGTGGCGGGCATCTCCCACCCCGGCCTCGCGGTCGAGCTGGGGGATGCGATCGGCTTGCGCCGCGATCCCGGGGGACGTCCCCGTCCGGCGGATAGACTGGCCGGATGACCGAGACCACCGGGCCGGAGGAGGAGGCGCTCCCGCCCCAGCCTCCGGCACTGGCCCGGGCCGTCGCCCTGGGCCTGGTGACCCGGTACCACCTCCGTCTCGCCGACCCGCGTGACAGCCGGTTGGGTGAGCTGGGCTCCGATTACGAGCTGGTGACCGCCTCCTGGACCGGACCGCGATCGGCCCTGGTCGGCTTCTTCCGGCCGCCGGACGACCCCGCCCAGCAGGTCGCCGACCTGCACCGCCGGATCGGCGCCGCCCTGCGCTGGGGCGATGCCCGTCTCCGCGTCCAGCCGGCGGTCCGCTGCGACATCCTGCTGGTCGCCCTGGCGCCGCTCGCCGCGCAGCTGCCGGCGCCGGCCCACCCCGCCGTCCAGGTGGGGGTCATCTGGGCCGACGCGGAGCGGGGCGAGGCGGGAGCGCTTCTGCCCCCGGCGCCCGGCCTGCCGGGGCTGGGGGAGATCAGGGCGGCGGCGCGGGCGCTGCGCGGCGGTGCCCAGCCGCCGACACTCGCCGCCGTGGACCTGGCCGAGCGGGAGGCCGTGCACGGCGGCTACGTGGCCCCGGTGCGACGCGCCCTGGTCGCCACTCCGCGCCTCACCTACGCCCTGATGGCGACGTTCGTGATCGTCTTCCTGATCGAGAACACGGTGCTCAACGGGCCCTACGAGAACTCGTACCTCGGCGTGGGCGGCATCTACCTCGGCTACCCGGGTGGCAGCGACTGGTGGCGCTTCCTGAGCAGCGCCTTCCTCCACGTCCCGGGCTTCTTCGGGAGCGGCACCGGCCTCACCTCGTACCTCTCCCTGCACCTCATGGTCAATTGCTACTCGACCCTCATCCTGGGCCGGATCGTCGAGCCGATGTACGGACGGCTCACCATGCTCGGCACGTTCGTCGGCGCGGCCTTCGCCGCCAGCGGGGTGAGTGCGCTGGCTTACGGGTTCGGTCTTCCCGGATCCAGCTACGCGTTCATGGGCGCGTCCGGCGGTCTGATGGGCCTGCTCGGCCTCATCCTGGTGCTCGGCTGGGTGCAGGGCCGTAACGCCCCCGCGGGCCTCACCCAGACGCTGCGCCGGTGGGTGCTCCTCTGTCTGGTCATGACGGTGATCATCGGCTTCACCTTCTCCACCTACATCAACAACTACGCCCACCTGGGCGGCTTTGCCGCCGGCGCGCTGATCGGCCTGGTCATCCCGCCGGTGCGCGCCATCGGCGGCAACGACCTGGCCACGTGGCAGAAGGCAGCACTGATCGCGGTCATCGCGATGGGGGCCGTGGCGATGCTCTTCGCCGTGGTCAACTTCGCCCAGTTCATCGCCCACCCGGGGCCCGTCTACCCCAGCACCTGACCGTCAGCGCGGCTGCGGCCGGCGGCTCAGCTGGCCTGGGCCCGGGTCGAGTTCCAGAGGCCCTCAAGGTCGTAGAAGACCCGCTCCCCGGGCAGGAATACGTGGGCGATCACCGCATCGAAGTCGGCGCAGGCCCAGGAGGCGTCGCGCAACCCGGCGACGTGCAGAGGGCGGACCCCCGCGTCCCGGCAGACCTCCTCGATATTGTCAACAATGGCTCGAACCTGCCGGTCGGTGTCGCCCTCACAGACCACGAAGAAGTCGGCGACGGTGGTCTTGCCCCGGAGGTCGATGGTGACGATGTCGCGCGCCTTCTTGTCGGCGGCGGCGGCGCTGATCACCTCCACCAGCTCCTCGGGCGTCATCGGCATCCGATTATGACATCGGGTGCCGGCGGGGGCTGCCGGTTCCAGCGAGACGGCTCAGCGATAGAGGCCACGCTCGGCGATGATCGCCGCCACGGCGGGGCTGACCAGGCCGTCCAGTGAATCGCCCGCGATCACCCGGCGGCGGATCTCGGTCGCCGAGACGTCCGGCGAGTCGATCCCGACCACCCGGGTGCGCTCCGGCCGGAAGCCGAGCCCGATCGCCTCCGCGTGATGGATGGGGGCCTCGCCGGCGCGGTTGACCAGGGCGAAGTGATAGCCCGCCAGCAGCTCGTCGGCACCGTGCCAGGTCGACGTCTGGCGGGCGGCATCCGCTCCCAGCACGACCCAGAGCTGGATCCCGGGGTGCTCGGCGGCGAGGTCGCGCATCGTGTCGATCGTGTAGGAGGGCCCGGCGCGGCGCAGCTCGAGGTCAAGGATGGCGATCCGGGGCCGGCCCTCGATGGCCGCACGGCACATCGCCAGCCGGTCGGCGGGGCCGGCGGTCACCGCCCCGCGGTGGGGAGGCACTCCGGCCGGCACCACCCATGTCTCGTCGGCGAGGACGCCCTCCCGCGCCTGCTCGGCGACCGCCAGGTGACCGAGGTGGAAGGGGTCGAACGTGCCGCCGAAGACGGCCACCCGCGCCGCCGACATCAGCGCTGCCGGCGAGAGTTCCGGACCGGAGGGCCCGTGGCGTCGGCCGCGTAGGCGAACTCCGCCGATGCGATCCGGACCGTGTCCCCGTCCCGGCAGCCGGCCGCCGACAGGGCGGCGTCGACACCCGCCGCGGCCAGCCGCCTCTGGAGGAGGGCGACCGCCTCCTCCTCGCTCAGGTCGGTCCGCTCCACCAGGCGCTCGACCTGGGGGCCACTCACCCGGTAGGCGCCGTCCGGCTCACGCTCCACGCGGGGGGGACCCACGGAACGGGGGACGTGCTGATACACCCTGTGGCCGCCGGCGCCGGCGACCGTCTCGGACGGGGCCTCCATTGCGGCGGCCGGGGGCATCTCCGCAAGCAGGGCGACCGTCGCCTCCAGCAGGGCCTGGGTTCCGATCCGGCCCGCTGCGCTGACCGGATGAGCCCTGGGCAGGATCGCCGCCAGCTCCGCCGCAGCGGCTTCCCCCTCCGCCACGTCGATCTTGTTGAGGGCGATGACCGTGGGGCGCTCCCCGAGTGCCGGGCTGAAGGCCCGCAGCTCGGTCGCGACCTGGTCGAGCGACCGTCTCGCCTCCGCCGCCCCCGCGGCGCAGTCGACGACGTGGATGAGCACCCGCGTCCGCTCCAGGTGGCGGAGGAACTCGATCCCCAGGCCGGCCCCCTGATGGGCTCCCTCTATGAGCCCCGGAACGTCGGCGAGGATCACGCTGCGCCCGCCCTCGAGCTCGGCCACCCCGAGATTGGGATGCAGGGTCGTGAAGGGGTAGGCGGCGACCTTGGGCCGGGCGGCGGTGAGGGCCGCCAGCAGCGTGGACTTGCCCGCGTTGGGAAGCCCCACCAGGCCGATGTCGGCGATCAGCTTCAGCTCCAGGCGGATGCGACGTCCCCGGCCCGGCTCGCCCAGCTCGCCGATGCGGGGGGCCTGGCGGGCGGCGCTCGCGAAGTGGGAGTTGCCCCTCCCCCCGCGCCCGCCGGCAACGACCACCAACCGCTGACCGGGGCCGGCGAGATCGCCGATCAGCTGCCCTGTCTGGGCGTCCGTGATCACGGTTCCCGCCGGCACCGGGAGGGTCAGGTCGGCCCCGTCCGCGCCGGAGCGCTGCCCACCCCCCCCGGCGCGCCCGTCCGGCGCGCGAAAGCGGCGGCGCTCACGGTACCGGCCCAGGCTGCTCTCGGCAGAGGACACGGCGAGCACCACGCTCCCCCCCCGTCCCCCGTCGCCTCCGTCCGGGCCACCGCGGGGAACGTACTTCTCGTGCCGGAAGCTGACGGCGCCGCGACCTCCGGCGCCCGCGACCACGTCGAGGGTGACCTCGTCCAGGAACATGCCAGACCTCACGCCCGCGCCGCGGCGCGATACCGCTGGGTCAGCCGGCGGCCCCCGCAGAGCCCGCCGGATCAGCGGCCGCCATGGCGGCCTCGTCCTCGCCCCCACCGGCGGCAACCCGCAGCACGGGGAGCGCCTGCACCCGAGCCCGGGTGCGGTCGCCGCCCTTCTGGTCGTAGGCGACAAGGCCACTGGCCAGCGCATAGAGGGTGTGGTCACGGCCCACGCCGACGTTGTCCCCGGCCACGATCCGGGTGCCGCGCTGGCGGACCAGGATGGTCCCGGCGAGCACCAGGGAGCCGTCGCCGCGCTTGACGCCCAGCCGCTTGGAGTTCGAATCGCGTCCGTTGCGGGAGCTGCCCCCGCCCTTCTTGTGAGCCATCTCTCAACTCGCCTCCGGCGTCCTGCGCGCCGCCCGCCGCTTCGGCGTCGCCGAGGACGGAGCCGCGGGTGGCGTTTCCTCCGGCGCTGCCGCCTCGGGCTCCGGAGCCGCCGCCGCCTTCCGGCTGCGCCGGGCGGGGCGGGGCGCCTGCGCCTCCACCGCTGGCGCGGCATCGGCCGGGGCGGCGGTGGGCTCGGGGGCGGCCGCCTCGACGGCGGCCTCGACCTCCGCTGAGGGGATTGACGAGGCTCCGGCGGCTCGCCGGCGCCGGCGGCTCGCCGGCGTGGTCTCGGTCTCCGCAGCAGGCTCGGCCTCGGAGGACGGGGCTGCGACCTGGGCGGCCGGAGGCTCAGAGGCCTTCCACTGCCCCACGTCGACCGGCTCGGGAAGCGGCTCTCCGCTGGCCACGAAGCGGTCGACCACCAGCTCCGTCAGCTCGGCGCGGAATCCCAGGGTGCGCCGGTGCCGCTTCTTGGGCTTGAAGGTGAAGACCCGGATCTTGGTACCGCGACGGTGACCCGCCACGGTGGCGGCAACCCGGACCCCTTCGAGGCTCGACGGCTCGACCTCGACGCCGTCGGCGTCGGAGAGGAGCAGCACCGGGGCCAGACCGACCACGTCGCCCACCTCGGCGCCGAGGCGATCGACGACGAGCCGGTCACCGGGGGAGACACGGTACTGGTGTCCGCCGTGCCGGACGACGGCATACATGGCGGGGGCGTCCGACTGCTCTGGTGCGTTCATGGCTCGGTGGCAACAGCTGACGAGATCGTTGATCCTTCGCGCCCTCGGCGCGGAAGAGGCCCATCAGCGGACAGGCCGACTAGCACGGCGATCCGTGCAGCGGCGTCAGGATACCAGATGCCCGGGGAGCCTTGGACGGCCATTCGGGATCAGCGCATAATCGCCCCACCCGGGGACGCTGCCCGGGCCGTCGCCGATGCCCGGGAGAGGCGAGCAGATGTCCGGCTTCGACAACCCCGAGGCTCCGGGCCCCGGTTGGGGTCAGGATCCTCCGCCGCCGCCACCGCCGCCCGACTCCGGCAGCACGGCGCCACCGGTCGAGCCGGGCCCCTACGGGTACCCACAGCCCCCGCACCCGCCGGGACTGCAGCCCGGGTACCCGTCCGAGCCTCAGCCCGCGTACCCATCCGGAGCTCAGCCGGCGTACCCGTCCGCGCCTCAGCCCGCGTACCCATCCGGCGCTCAGCCGTACGGCGCCTATGCGTACTCGGGGGGGGAGGGCAGCACCGGCATACCGCTCGCCGCCCTGGTGCTGGGTCTGGTCAGCGTGGTCCTGTCGTGGGTCCCGTTCTTCGACTTCGCACTCGGCGTGGTGGCGATCGGGCTCGGCGCCTACGGCCTCTCCCATGCCGAGAGGACCGGGGGCTCCGGCCGGGGCATGGCCATCGCCGGACTGGTGCTGGGGCTGGTCACCATCGCCATCGCGATCGTCTTCTGGGTTTTCATCTACGGGGCCATCAACGCCTGCTACGGCGCGGGCTGCTAGGCTTGCGAGCCTCATGACAGGCGGCGAGGATCCGAACCCCGCGCACCCGGTCCCGGCCGCGCCGGCCGGTGCGGCTGGTCCGGCCACGCAGGCCCCGGTCACTGCCCATCCACCCTACCCGGCTCCCTACCCGTATCCGCCTCCCTACTGGGGGCCGCCGGGCCCCTCGGCCCCGGCCGGTGCGGCGACCGGCCTGGGAACCGCCTCCGGGATCCTCGGGATGGTCGGCATCGCGATGGCGGTCATCCCCGCCGTGTACTGGCTCTTCTACAAGGCGTCGGTCATCGGCGCCCAGACCTACACCGGCCTGGCCGGCGTCAACACGCTCATGGGACTGGACCTGGTGGTGGCCACCCTGGCCATCGTCTTCGGGGCCGTCGGCCTGACCAGGCCCGGCGCGCGTCGCGACGGGCTCACCCTCGCCCACATCGGTCTGGCACTCGGCGTGGTATCGCTCGTGCTGGCCGTCATCTTCCTGCCCCTGGTCATAGCGGCGGCCAACGCCGCCAGCTGCACGGCTTACCCCGGCAGCTGCTGACGGCCGCACCGCCTCCGGCGGCGGGTGGGTCAGCCCCCGGGCACCCCCGGCCAGCGCGGCACCCCTGCTTTCTCGGGCGGGCCCTCCTCCTGCGGCGCGGGCGCTGTCGCCACGAGGCCCGGCTTCATCGCCGTCAGCTCCGAGATCATCAGCGACCAGGCCTCCTCGCTGAGGGGGAAGGGGCCCTCGAGGGTGGCCCACCCCACGCCCAGCGGCAGCAGGATCGAGCGCGTCGCCGGCGCTCGCTCGACTGGCCGGAAGACGGGTTCGACAGATCTGCTCTCCCTCGGTAGCTTCCGAGTACTGGATGGCGGCATACCCCGTGGTTCCTCCGTTACTGGGCCAGCGCCGGCCTCTGCAACCCTATCAGATGAGACCAGGCCGGCAAACGCGAAAGTTCGCTTGATCTCGCCGATAAACTCATCAGAACCGTTTGGGGTAAACCCCCGATCGCGGATCAGCCAGAGGCGTAGGGTGGCGTCCGAGGGGAGCGCTCCCGCGTACCTGTCCCAGACGTCGCGGTGGATCGCGGGGAGGAGGGCCGACCGCTGCACCGCCTCGTCGCGGGTTGCGGAGCCGGCCTCCTCGAGCAGGATGCGCAGGGCCAGGTCGGTCAGCCTCCCCTGGCGGGTGGCCCCGGCTCCCTCATCGGCCAGCAGCCCGAACTTGATCAGGGCCGCCAGGACGACACCTCCCCCACCGCTCCGCGGTTTGAAGCCCCAGTCGCCATAGAGCGCGTCCACGCTCGCCGCCTGCCTGCCCTCGTGCTCGTGGACGCTGCCGGCGCGGTCGAGGGCGGTGGCCAGGTCGATCCCCGGATAGCTCGGGCTCCGCGACCTCACCACCTGGCCTCTCCCCAGTTCCTTACCGGTAATCTTACTGACATTCCTACTGAAGTTTCGGCGCGAAAGCTACTCGATTGGAGATCCGAACCGGTGACGCATCTTGGCCGCATCATCGAAGATAGGGCTGATAAAACATCCCGATCGATCTTACTGGGTTTTCGACAACTTACTCCGAGCCGGATCAGATACCAACCTGGCGCCTCCGGGCAGGGCCATGCGGGCATCATAGCCGCCCTCCGCCGATCAGGGAAGGATCGCCGCGAGGAGGGCGCCGCGTTCCCGGCAACCACGTCATCCACGGACCCGGCCACCCGCACCATCGGCGCCGATCCAGGTCAGACGACCAGGTTCACCACCCTGTCCGGCACCGCGATCACCTTGCGGGGCGGCCGGCCGGCGAGCAGCTCGACCACCCGTGGCTGCGCCAGGGCAAGGCGCTCCAGCTCCGCGGCGGAGGTGCCCGCCGGGCACTCGAAGGTGGCCCGCAGTTTCCCGTTCACCTGCACCGCGATGGTGAACCGCGGCTCCTCGGCGAGGGCCGGGTCGTGCTCCGGCCAGGGCGCCCGGTGGACCGAGCCGGCCTCTCCCAGCCGCTCCCACAGCTCCTCGGCGACGTGGGGGGCGAAGGGCGCCAGCAGCTGCACCAGGGTGCGGGCGTCGACCCGCCGGGCGGTCCCCTCCCGGGCCTCCTCGTCGAGGTCACGGGCCAGCTCGTGGAGGGCGGCGATGGCGGTGTTGTAGTGGAGGGATTCGATCGCCGCCTCGACCGCGGCGATGGTCCGGTGGCGGCGCCGCTCACGGGCGGGCTCCTCGGAGCCGGGGCCGGCCTGCTGGACACTGCGCCACACCCTCTCCAGGAACCGGGCCTGGCCGAGCATGCCCCGCTCGTTCCACTCCCCGCCCTCGACGAACGGACCGAGGAACATGAGGTGGAGGCGCAGGGTGTCGGCGCCGTAGCGGGCCATGAAGTCGTCGGGGTTGACGACGTTGCCCTTGCTCTTCGACATCTTGCCCCGGCCGCCGAAGGTGAGGATGCCGTTGGTGCGGAAGCGGGTGAACGGCTCCGGGACCGGCACGTGGCCCATGGCGTGCAGCGCGCGCATCAGGAAGCGCGCGTACATGAGATGGAGCACGGCGTGCTCGTTGCCGCCGATGTACATGTCCACCGGCAGCCAGTGCCAGGTCCGCTCATGGTCCAGGGCACGGTCGGAGAAGTCCGTGGACGGGTAGCGCATAAAGTACCAGCCCGAGTCCAGGAAGTTGTCGTTGACGTCGGTCTCGCGCTTGGAGGGCTCGCCGCAGATCGGACAGGGGACGTTGACCCATTCCTCGACCTGGGCCAGCGGCGAGACCCCGGTGCCGAGCGGGCGGAAGTCCTTGACCTCCGGGAGCAGCACGGGGAGCTCGGACTCGGGGACGCCGACAGGGCCGTGCACAGGGCAGTGGATGATGGGCAGCGGCGGCCCCCAGTACCGCTGCCGCGAGATGATCCAGTCGCGCAGGCGGAACTGGACATGGGCGCGGCCGGAGCCGCGCGCTTCCAGCATCTCGACCACCCGGCGTTTCCCCTCCAGCGCGGGGATGCCGTCGAGGGCACCGGAGTTGACCAGCGTGCCCTCCCCGGCCCACGCCTCCACCGCGACGTCGCCGCCGCCGATCACCTCGACGATGGGGAGGCCGTGGGCGCGGGCAAACCGCCAATCCCGCTCGTCGTGACCGGGAACGGCCATGATCGAGCCGGTGCCGTAGCCGCCCAGCACATAGGGTGCGGCGAACACCGGGATCTCCTCGCCGCTGAGGGGATGGACGGCGCGGGTGCCGACATCGATCCCCACCGAGAAGTCGGGCTCGGCATCGGCGGGGGGCAACGCCGCCCGCCACGCCTCGACGGCGGCGCGGCGGTCCTCGCGGACGAAGTCGCCGAGCTGGGGATGGTCGGCGCCGATGACCAGGAAGGTGGCGCCGAAGAGGGTGTCGGGCCGGGTGGTGAAGACGGTCACCTGGGGGCGGGCGCAGCCCTCGAGCCGGAAGTCGATGAGGGCACCCTCACTGCGCCCGATCCAGTTGCGCTGCGCCAGCTTGGTCCGCTCGCTCCAGTCCAGGGTGTCGAGGGCGTCGAGCATCTCCTGGGCGTAATGGGTGGTCTTGATGAACCACTGCTTGAGGAACCGCGTCTCCACCGTGGTCCCGCAGCGCTCGCAGGCCCCGGCGATGACCTGCTCGTCGGCGAGCACGGTGAGGCAGGACGGGCACCAGTTGACCGGGCCCTCGCGATGCTCGGCAAGACCCGCCTTGAACAGCTGGAGGAAGACCCACTGGGTCCAGCGGTAGAAGGTGGGGCTGGTGGTGTCGATCTCGTGGGACCAGTCCACGCCAAGGCCGAGCTTCTTGAGCTGATGCTCACGGAAGTACTCGACGTTGCGGGCGGTGAGGGTGGCGGGATGCTCGCCGACCTTGAGCGCGTAGTTCTCGGAGTGGATGCCGAAGGCGTCGAAGCCGAGCGGCTCGAAGACCTCATCCCCCCTCTGGCGGCGGTAACGGCCGTAGATGTCCGCCCCCGTGAAGGCGTAGGCGTTGCCGATGTGCAGCTTCTCCGCCGACGGGTAGGGGAACATCATCAGGCAGTAGAAGTGGCGCACCGCCTCCATGTCGGTGCGGTAGGTCCCGCGCTCGGCCCAGATCCGCTGCCATTTGGCATCGAGGGCGGGCAGGTCGAGACGGTCGAGCCTGGCGACGGGAGAGGGCTCCATTGGCGGCACAGGGTAGCGCGTCGCGAAGCCCGCGACGGGCGATCGCGGCAGGCCGGCCCGGCGGCCCGCGGAGGGATCCGGCGGCGCCATTCACGGTCCTGCTAGCGTTGCTCCGTGGCCCGTTTCCCGGGTCCCGCGGTGGCGATGGCGCTGCTCCTGGCCGGCTGCACCGCCGCTCCGGCGACGGCGCCGGCGACCCACCGGACGGGACCGACCGCCGCGGCGAGCACCCCGACGGCCACGCCCGCAACCCTGGCGGCGACCCAGAGCGTCACCGCCAGCGCCGAGCAATTCGCGGCGCAGATCGTGAGCGGCGCGTTCGGCGCCCAATGGGGCGAGCTGGCGCCGCAGGCGCAGCGGCTGTGGCCCAGCCAGGCCGCCCGCACCGCCATGCTGCAGGCCAAGTTCTCGGATGCGCCGATCACATCGATCAACCTCGGGCCGCCCACCCAGGACGTCACCTGGTACGACCCCGAGAGCCCGGTCATCTCGGTCGCGGACACCTGGAGGTTCCCGGTCAGCGTGAGCTTCGCGAACCCTGATTCGCTCTCGCCCCCGGGTGTCGCCGCGCTCTTCTCGATGACCCAGATCTCGTTGGAATACGACGCCGCCACGGGGCTGGCCCTGGTCGTGGGCGAGGGGCCCGCCTCGCTGGACGCCCCGGTCATCGTCCCGCCCAGCGTGACCTCACGGGAGGTCGACGTCCCGATCTTCATGTACCACCTCGTCTACAACCAGGAACCCCAGGAGAGCGCCTACGGTGGCAACACCTACGGCTGGGAGATCGACGTCGGGCTGACCACGCTCACCAGCCAGTTTCAGGCGCAGATGGCCTACGCATCGTCGATCGGCGCCACCAGCATCTCGATGCAGCACCTCGCCGACGCCCTGCTCTACGGTCTGCCGCTGCCTCCGCATTCCTTCGTCGTGACCTTCGACGACGGCCGGCTGAGCCAGTGGGTCAACGCGGTGCCGATCCTCCGCCAGTACGGCTTCACCGCCGTCTTCTTCCCCTGCACAGCGCTCGTCGGAGGCGTCTACGGGCCTCAGCTCTACATGACCGCGGCGGAGATCCGGGACCTGGCCACCACCGGCTTCTCGGTCGGTGACCACACCCTCAAGGACAACGTGGCGCTGTGGACCGGGGAGGCCACGACCGGGCAGCTCAACGTCGTCACCGACCAGAGCAAGACCACCCTGGAAACCCTGGTCGGGGGTCAGCCGATCCAGTTCATCGCCTACAGCGGCCTCTGGCCCGGCCCGAGCCAGTTCTCCTACACCGCCCAGGAGCAGCCGCTTTTCACGACCCTGCAGAGTTACGGCTACGTGGGCGGGCTGCAGGACCTGGACGACCCCACCGCCACCGACTACAGCACCTCTCTCTGGCAGCTCCCCCGGGTCCGGGTCGGGATCGGGACCAGCACCTCGAGCTGGGACGCCTGGGTGGAGAGCGCGGCCTAGTGTCCGGGACACCGGTGCGGCCCTAGCCGCCATGCCCACCCCCACTTCGCCGCTCGCCTGGGCGGCCGCGACCATCCTTGCCGACGAGCAGGCCGGCCTGCTCCGCCGCCCCCGCCGGCGCGAGGGCGGCAGCCATCCCCACAGCGTGGTGGATGGGAGGGCGGTGGTCGTCTTCAGCTCCAACGACTACCTCGGCCTCTCCACCCACTCCGCGGTGCGCGAGGCCGCCGCCCGCGCCGCCCGCGACCAGGGCGTGGGCGCAACCGGGTCACGGCACCTCTCCGGCTGCCATGCGGCCATCGCCGACCTGGAGGGGGCGCTGGCGGGGTTCATGGGGAGCGACAGCGCCACCGTCGCTCCCAGCGGCTACGCCGCCAACGTCGCCCTCCTGGAGGCGCTGGGCGGGCCCGACGCCACCATCCTGAGCGACGCCGGCAATCACGCGTCGCTCATCGACAGCTGCCGGGCCTCGCGGTCGCGGGTGATCGTCTTCGGCCACCTGGACCTCTCCGACCTGGAGACGCGACTGGAGGGGGCGGAGGGCCGCCCGGTGATCGTCACCGACTCGGTCTTCTCGATGGACGGGGGCGCCGCCGACCTGGCCGGTCTCGACCGCCTGGCACGGCGGCACGGCGCATGGCTGGTGGTCGACGAGGCCCATGCCCTGGGCACGGCCGGGCCGGGCGGCCGGGGCATCGCGGCCGAGCAGGGGGTGACCGGCGAGCACGTGGTCCGGGTGGTGACCTTCTCCAAGTCCCTGGGGGCAGCCGGGGCGGCGGTGTGCGGTTCGACGCAGGTGAGCCAGCTGCTCCTTCAGCGCGGCCGCGCCCTGATCTTCTCGACGGCGCCCCCCCACCCCACCGTCGCGGCTGCGCGCGCCGCGCTGGACGTGCTGATGGCAGAGCCGGGGCTGGTCACCCGCCTCCAGGCCCGCGGCCGCCTGCTCCGTTCGCGTCTCGGCGACCTGGCCATGCCGGGGGCACACCCGGGTTCCCCCATCGTCGGGGTCCTGGCCGGCGATCCGGGGCGGGCGATGCGGCTCGACGCGGCGCTCTGGGAGCGCGGCTTCCTGGTCCAGGGGGTGCGCCCGCCCACCGTGGCACCGGGGACGAGCCGGCTCCGCCTGGTGGCGAGCGCGGCGCACTCCGAGGAGGAGATCGAGGCCGTTTCCAGCGCCCTGCGCTCCCTGATGGTGGCGGGGTGAGGCGAGCGCGGCTCAGCCGCATCCTCGCCGTCACCGGGACCGGCACCGGCGTCGGCAAGACCGTGCTCACCGCCGCCCTCTGCGCAGCGCTGCGCCAACGCGGCGTCGACTGCCGGGCCCTCAAGCCGGTGGCGACGGGCGTCGCCGCGGGGGAGGAGGGGGAGGATGCCTCCCTGCTCCGTCTCGCCTCCGCCGCGACGGCTCCGGCGGTGCTGGAGACCTTCCGCCTGCCGCGCTCGCCGCTGGCGGCAGCGGCCGCGGAGGGCCGCGAGGTGGACATCGAGGCGCTGGTCCGCTCCGTCGAAGCTCGGGCGGGGGAGTGCGACCTCCTTCTCGTCGAGGGGGTGGGAGGGCTGCTGGTGCCCCTCACCCGGCGGCGGACGGTCCGCGACCTGCTCCGCCGGCTGGACGCCGAGCTGCTGATCGCCGCCCCGGCCGGGCTGGGCACGATCAACCACACCGCGCTCACCGTCGAGGCCGCGCGGGGGGCGGGGCTCCGGCTGCTCGGGGTGGTGCTGGTGGACGCCCACGGCGAGGACGACCCCGGGTTCGTGGCCGAGAACGCGGCCCAGATCGCCGAGCAGTGCGCGATCCCGGTGCTGGGCGTCCTGGCCCATGTCGGCGACCCCACCGACATCGACGCGCTGGCGGAGGCGGCGGGAGAGCTCGACCTCTCACCGCTCCTCGAGGAGCCGGCCGACGCGACCGCCGCGGTGGTCGCGGCCGACCGCGGCCACGTCTGGCACCCCTTCACCCAGACCAGCGAGTGGCGGGAGGAGGAGCCCCTCACCATCCGCTCCGGCGATGGCTGCTGGCTCATCGACGAGAGCGGACGGCGCTACCTGGACGGGGTCAGCAGCCTCTGGTGCAGCGTCCACGGACACGCCCACCCCGCCCTGGACCGGGCCGCACACGAGCAGCTGGGGCGGATCGCCCACAGCACGTTCCTGGGTCAGACCCACGCCCCCGGGGCGCTGCTCGCCGAGGAGCTGGCGGCCGCCGCCCCTCCCGGGCTGAACCGCGTCTTCTACTGCGAGGCGGGCGCCGCCGCGGTCGAGGTGGCTCTCCGGATCGCCCTGCTCGCCCAGCGCCATGCCGGCCACCCGGAACGGACCCGCTTCGTCGCCCTCGGAGACGCCTATCACGGCGACACCGCGGGGGCGGTCAGCGTCGGCCGCAGCGAGCCCTTCCACACCGGGCTCGACCCCCTCCTCTTCCCGGCCCGGACGGTGCCCAGCCCGCACCTCGACGAGGCGGCATCGCTCCAGGCGCTGGCAGCGCTCCTCGACGTCGAGGGGGACGAGGTGGCGGCGCTGATCGTCGAGCCCCGCGTCCAGGCGGCGGCCGGGATGCTCACCCACGGCGACGGCTGGCTGCGCGCGGCATCCGGGCTCGCCCACCGCCATGGGGCCCTGTTCATCGCCGACGAGGTGGCGACCGGCTTCGGCCGGACCGGCGACCTCTTCGCCTCCGCCGGTGCCGGAGTGGCCCCCGACGTCCTCTGCCTGGGCAAGGGGCTGAGCGGCGGCTATCTCCCGCTCTCCGCGGTGATGACGACCGAGGAGGTCTTTGATCGCTTCACGGCGCCCTATCTCGAGCACCGCACCCTCTACTACGGCCACACCTACACGGGGAACCCCGTGGCCTGCGCGGTCGCCCGTGCCTCGCTTCGACTCTTCGAGGAGGAGGCGACGCTCGCCTCGGCACGGCGCCTCGCCGGGACGCTGGAGCGGCTGCTCGACGAGCGGGTTGCGGGGCTGCCCGCGGTCTTCGAGATCCGCCGCCGGGGGGTGATGACGGGCATCGAGCTGCGCGCCGGCGGCACCCCGTTCGATCCGGCGCTGCGGGTCGGACGCCGGACCATCCTCGCGGCCCGGGAGCGGGGGGTCGTGGTTCGCCCCCTCGCCGACACGGTGGTCCTCAATCCGCCGCTGGTGATGCCGGACGTCGAGGCCGAGCTGCTGGTCACGGCGGTGGCGGAGGCGATCGCCGAGGTCACCGGCAGACTGAGCTGATCCCGGCCGGCGGGCCGGCGCCGGCCCCGCCCCCTGTAGCACCGCCGCATCCCAGGACCCACACAGTCCCGACATAGTGCAGATGCATCCCGCCGGGTAGGCAGATGCATTCGCCGTGCGGTGCCCACGGGCTGCCGCTGACGGATGTCTGCTGAATCGGGTGCATTCGTGTGCCCAATCGAGGACATCGGCGTCTATGCGGCTTCGGTTCCGGAGCCGACGATGAATGCGGAGACCGAGAGGCCGCACACGCGAAAAGGCGGACTGCAGGACAGCATCCGGAGCCCGCCGCGTGTCCAGCGCACCGGAGGAACGCACGTGCCGAACGGCTGGGACTGATCAGAGAAATTCCTCATCCCCTTCGGGCGGGCGCCGCAGGGCGACCTACATACGGCGCCCGCCCATCCACCCCTGGTCGAGGTAGAGAGCACAGGCCTCGACGGTGAGCGTCGGGTCTCGTATCGATCACGCGGAGCGCCACGGACATCATGAACATGTCGTCTGCGTTCACCATTCGGCCGCTCGCCCGGCCCGCCGGCGTCAGATGAGACCCGGACCGGCCACCCGCTTCGTCGCCGGCCGCGCCGTCTCGGACTGCGGCGACTGGTTGACCACGGTGGCGGTGGCGGTCGCCCTCTACACGCTCACCCGCAGCCTGGCGGCTCCGGCGCTCGCGATCCTCTTCCGGGTGGGTCCGCGACCGCTGGGATCACTCCTCGGCGGGCACCTCTCCGACCGCTGCGGACCGTTGCCGACGCTGGTCGCCCTCAACATCGTCCGGGCCGGTGTGACGGCGGCGCTCGCCGTCGCCCTTCGCGCCGACCTGGTCCCACTGGTCCTGACGCTTCTGGCCGTGAGCCAGGCCGCCGGAGGGGCCGCCCAGCCGGTCGGCCAGGCAGCGATCCCCCGCCTGGTGACCGCCGAGGGCGTGCCGCGACTCAACGCGGCGGTCAGCACCGTCGACTCGGCGGCCCTGGTCATCGGTCCGGGGATCGCGGCCGCCCTTCTCGGCGCTCTGGGAACCGGCGCGGCCGGCGTGCTGGTGGGCGCGGACGCGCTCAGCTTCCTGGCCCTGGCCGGGCTGCTGGCCGGCCTGCTGAGTGTCGACCGGGCCCCTGCCGGAGCCTCCCCGGAGCGGGCGGGCCCCTGGGCGGGTCTCGGACTCGTGCTCAGCCGGCCCTTCCTGCGCCAGCTCGCGCTCGCTCAGCTGGGCGTCTTCGGCACCATCACCTGCCTCCAGGCGGTGCTGCCGGCGGTCGCGTCGGAGCGCCTCGGGAGCGCGGCGGCCGCCGGCTGGGTGTACGCGGCGGTGGGGGGCGGCAACGTCCTGGGTGCCCTGGCCCTGCTTCGCACCCGACATCGGGGGCTGGGTCAGCGGAGCCTGGCCCTGCTCACCGTCGCCGAGCTGCTCCCGCTCGGGGCCTTCGTCCTGGTCAGAACGGGCTGGGTCGACGTCGGCCTGGCCGCCCTGAGCGGCGTGGCAGCGGCCCCATTCGAGATCCTGGCGGCGAGCGAGCTGGCCCGGACGGTGGCCCGCGAGCGGCTCGGCCAGGTGAGCGGGGCGGTCTGGCTGTTCGGCTACACAGGGATGCTCGGAGGAGGGCTGCTCGCCACCCTCGCCGCCCCACGGCTGGGCTGGATGCCCACGCTCCTCCTTGCCTGGCTCGCCGGAGCCGCCCTCCTCGCGGCGGGCTGGCTGCGGCCGCGGCGAGACGCCATCGCCCTTACCGGCTCGGCGTCCGCGGCAGCCAGCGTCCACGCCTCCCTCCCGCGCGCTCGAGCGGCGCGCCAGGCCTGAGCCGTGGAACACCTCATCGGCGTGAGGTCGCTCGCCGACGGCGAGGCGGCCGTGCAGCGCACCGTCTGGGCCGCCATGCGCCTCTTTCGCTCCTCTGAGGCATATCCTCTGCTTGCCGCGATGAACGATCCTGATATGGGCCCCGAGCTGCGGCTCTCGGCCACCCCGCTGATCCGGGTGCTGATCGTCGAGGACCACCAGATGTTCGCCGAGGCCCTGGCGCACGGGCTGCGCGAGGAGCAGGACATCCAGGTCGACGGCATCTCCAAGCGCCTCGACGACGCACGCGAGTTCCTCCGGCGCAAGCACGTCGACGTGGTCCTGATGGACTACCACCTCCCCGACGGGGACGGCATCGTGGCCGCCCGCTACATCCGCGACGAGCATCCCCGCACCCGAGTGATCGTGGTCAGCGCCGTCGAGGATCGGCAGGTCCTCGACGAGGCGCTCGCCGCGGGCTGCAGCGGCTTCATCAGCAAGTCGGAGAGCCTCGACCACCTCCCCAGCGCCATCCGGGGGGCGATGGTGGGGAACATCGCGATCTCACCGGCGATGGTCGCCAAGCTGATCGGGCCCGCGGGCGGGGCGCGTCAGGGCTACGGCGACGACCTCAGCCCCCGCGAGCTGGAGGTGCTCCAGCTGCTGGCCCAGGGCTGGGACAACGCCGCCATCGAGCAGCAGCTCTTCATGAGCCATGCGACCCTCCGCAACAAGCTCTCCAAGATCAACTCGAAACTCGCCACCCATTCCAAGCTCGAGGCGGTGACCAAGGCGCTGCGCCTTGGATTGGTCCAGATCGAGCGCGAGGACGGCGCCGCGGAGGCCAGGGTGGTGGCGGTCCCGAGACCGCCGGCCTGACCTCGGGCTGACCCAGGCGCCGGGGGCGACCCTTGACCTCGACCGCGAACGCCAATGTGACGCATCCGGGCGCCAGCACGTCCCGGCTGCGCCGCCTGGCCGCTCGGATCCCCCGCCTGCCCCCGGAGACCCGCGGTGCTCCGCCCACCTTCACACCGGTGCTGGTCGCCTACGTCGGGCTGCTGGCAGCCGGGGCCGTGACGGTGGCCGCGCTCACGGTCCGGCTTCCCGCCGACCCGGCGCTGCTTGCCCTGGGCGCCTGCGCCAACTTCGTGCTCGCCGCGACATCGGTCCGCGCCCTCTCCGGGACGGACAGCTACTGGTCGGCCTCGATCTTCGCCGATCTGGGGTTGACCTTCGTCGCCGGGCCGATCGGGGCCCTGGTCGCGGTCGCCAGCGAGTGGAGCGGCGCCCGGCTCCGGCTCGGCGGTCACTGGTTCAAGAGCATCTTCAACACCTCCGACCATTTCCTGAGCGACATGACCGGGTGGGTGGTCTTCCACGGCATCACCGGAGGTCGCCTCTCCCTTGGCCCGGGCCTCGTCGCCGGTCTGACCGCCGGTCTGCTCGCCTGGCTGGTCAACATCTGGCTGCTCGCCATCGTCCAGCGGCTCACCCAACCGGGGCTCCGCGTGCTCCCCTACGTGGGGCAGAACGCCGTCTCCATCCTCCCCTACCACCTGGGCGCGGGGGTCACCGCCTTCGGCGGCGTCGTCCTGGTGGCGCGGGAGGGGGCGGACGGCTTCATGCTCCTTCTGGTCCCGGTGCTGCTCCTGCAGTTTTCCCTGCTGGTGCTCTCCTCCCGCACCCATGCCGCTCAGCTGCAGCGGGAGGCCCACGCGCGCGAGCGCGAGCTGCTGCTCCGACAGGCCCTGGAGGCATCGGACGCGGAGCGTCACCGCATCGCCCGCAACCTCCACGACGGCGTGGTCCAGGACCTTGCGGCGATCGCCCTGGGACTGCGCAGCCGGTCGGAGCGGGATCAGGGCGGCGACCGTCTGACCATGCTCCACGCCGCCGACGCGACCTCGGAAGCGATCGACGAGCTGCGCACCCTGCTCCGCGAGATCGCCCCCCCCGACCTCCAGGAGATCGGCCTGACGGCGGCTCTGGACGAGCTGGCCGAGCCGCTGCGCGCGCACGGCATCGAGGCGATCGTCGAGGTCACCGCGGCGGCCGAGGGGGTGCGGGGCGGAGCGCTCACCGCCGCCTACCGCATCGCCCAGGAGGGACTGCGCAACGTTGGAGAGCATGCCCACGCCGCGCGGGTTCGCATCTGCGCGGACAGCCATGCCGGCCACCTCGACCTGCAGATCGCGGACGATGGGGCCGGCTTCTCCGAGGAGGAGCGCCACCGCCAGGCGGAGGCCGGACACATCGGTCTCCGCCTCATCCTCGACCTCGCGCGCGACTCCGGGGGCGAGCTCGTGATCCAGTCGGCACCTCACTCGGGGACCACCCTCCGTGCGCATCTGCCGATCGGCTCCGAGGCCGCGCAACCAGCCCTGCCGCTCGAGGCGTCGCCGCCCTCCTGAGTCCGGAGCCTCAGCTCAGCTCAGCGCCGTCACCGCCTTGCGCAGCCGCGAGCACGGGCGCCGACTGCCGGGTGGCCGCGATGGTCGCCGCGTAGAGGTCGAGAAGGTTGTCGATGTAGCCCTCCAGGCTGTGCTCCTCGACCACACGCTGGCGCGCCGCCGCGCCCAACCGCCCCCGCGACTCCGGGTCGTCACGCAGCTGCTCCATCGCCTCGCCCAGGGCGGGCTCCAGCGGATAGACGGGGATGACGATCCCGGCTCCCTCGAGGGTCGGGCCGTGCTCGCCGGCGCCGGTGGCGATGATCGCGCAGCCCGCCGCCATCGCCTCCAGGAGCGCGAGGGCCAGACCCTCGGCGGTCGAGGGCAGGACGAACATGTCGGTGGCCCGGAGCAGCTCGAGGCGCTGCTCCTCATTCACCATCCCGAGCATGCGCACCGAGGCGGTGTCCCCCGCCAGGCGGTGCAGCCTCCGCTCCTGGCTGCCGCCCCCGGCGATGGCCAGGACGTGGTCAGCGGGCCAGCCGCGCGCGAGGAAGCAGTGGACCAGCTCCTCCACCCGCTTCTCCGGGTCCAGCCGGCCGAGGTACGTCACCAGGAACCGCGCCCCCAGCTCGTCGCGCAGCGACGACGGGCCCGGGCTGATCCGCCGGGTGTCGACGGCGTTGGTCATCACCACGATGCGCTCCGGTGCGAGCCCGGCATGGATGAGCAGCTCACGCTGCTCCTCGCAGAGCGCGATGCAGCGGTCGTACTCCGCGAGCCGGGGGGCGTGGTACTGGTAGAGGCCGCGCATCACCCTGCCCCGCATGCTCTGGGCGGGTGCGTAGGGGAGATGGCAGGTCACGAACGTCGCCGCCCCCAGCCCGCGGGCCACCCGGGCCAGCGCTCCGTCGAGGAGGGAGACACTCAGTGAGCAGTGGACGACGTCGGGCCGGAGCTCGGCCAGGGCCCGCTCGATCCGGCCCAGCGTCTGCGGAGCGGGCAGGGTGACGGTCTTGAACCGGACCCCCTCCAGCGCCACCGCATCCGGCACCGGGGTGATGTCGCCGTCCAGGTCGTGGTGGAAGAAGCGGACCTCGCAGCCGCGGGCGATGAGCTCTCGGACCGTCTGGTCGCTGTAGGCCGTCAGCCCGTCGGCACGGCGTCCCCTGGCATGACCGAACCACGCCACCCGCATCGCCACGGTCCTGCCCTCCGCCGATGGTGAGCCGGCGCGGCTCGCCGAGATGATCGCCCCCGTCAGCAAGCGTACGCCGCCCGGCCGCGCTTCGGCCACCGGCCCCACCGCTATGATCCAGGCCTGCGGAGGACGGCCGGAGGCGAAACTGCCATCGAGACGAGAGCGGGCGGCAACGCCCGGGCGAGCGCGCAAGCGGCCGGAGGGCCGCGCGGGCACCGGCCGAGTGCCTCGCCGGGCGGTGCGGTCGACGCCCCGATCCAGACGCTGTCCCCGCTGCCCTCGGCACCGCTCCGCATGCTGTGGGGAGGGCTGGCCCGCACCGCACAGGTGCTGGGCTGGCAACGCTTCCGCGCCCCCGACGCCCTCGCCGCGATCGCCTGCCTGACACGCCCGCGGCGCACCGCCCGCTGCGCCGCGCGCCACCGGAGGGCCGACCCCACCCTCACCGAGGCCGGCGCCATGCGGCGCGCCCGCGCCTCCTATCGCGAGTACTACCGGACGTGTGTCGACCTGGTCTGGGCCCACGGCCTGAGCCTGGCGACCGTGCTCCGCACGCATCCCATCGACGGCTGGGAGAACGTCGAGCGGGCCCGCCAGGAGCACGGGGCGGGCATCTTCTGCGTCGCCCACTTCGGCAACTGGGACATGGCCGCGACCATGGCACTCTCCCATGGGCTGAGGATGACCACCGTGATGCGCGAGTTCGAGCCGCCCTCCGTCAACCGGCTGATCGTGTGGGCGCGGGAGCTGCGCGGGTTGGAGGTCTTCACCCCCGGCCACGCCGCGCGCGGGCTTCTCAACGCGCTGAAGCAGGGCCGCTTCGCCGCGCTGCTCGTCGACATCCCGGAGGGGGGAGGGACGGTCGAGGTGCGGTTCCGAGGCGGTCCCGTCCTCTTCAGCACCGGAGCGGCCGCCCTGGCGCTGCACAGCGGCTGCCCGTTGCTTCCGTGCGCCGGCTACCGCGACGGCCGCCACTACCGGATCATCATCGAGCCACCGGTGCCCGTGGGCACGGTCGCCGAGATGACCCAGGCGGTCGCCGACCGATTGGAGGCGCTGATGGCGCTGGCCCCGGATCAGTGGTATCCGTTCAACCCCGTCTGGACCGACGAGGCCAACCACTTCCGGTCCACTGCATTCGCGGGGCGCTGAAGAGCGGGCGAGGGTGGGGCGGCGTCAGGGGTCGGTGCGGTGCCCGACCAGGGGACGGCCGGGGCGACGGTCGTGGATGACACGGTCGAGAATGACGTGACGGGCCCCCCCGAAGTGGTTGACGTCGCCGACCACGCCCTCCAGGCGCCGGGCCAGGATGAGGACGAGGAGGATGGCGAGACCGACCGGCAGCGCGTAGCCGGTGTGGAGCGGAGAGAGGGCGAGGGCGATCGCCACCGGGGGCAGGAGGATGAATCCGGTGAGCACCCCCTCGGCGATGTGGTTGCGCAGGGCGCCGGCGGCGAAGCAGAGCAGGAGCGCGGCGAGGACGATGAGGTTGAGGCCCGCAATCACCCCGGTCGAGACCGCCACGCCGCGACCGCCGTCGAAGGCGAGGAATACTGACCAGCCGTTGCCGACCACGGCCGCGATGCCGACGATGACCAGGCCCGTGCCGGTGACGTCCCCCACGTAGCGGGCGAGCAGGAGCGGGAGCAGGCCCTGGGCGAATTGGATCGGCCCGACCACCGCCGCCAGGCCGAAGCCGGCGTGGCGGTACACGTTGGCGGTGCCGACGTTGCCCGACCCGTAGCCGCGTATGTCCAGCCCGAGCCGCCGCCATCGGGTGGCCCAGTACCCTATCGGGAGGCTGCCGATCAGGTATCCGACCGCGCAGAACGTGATCAGAGTCCAGCGCGCGTCCATGAGACCTCCACCGAGCCGACCTGGGCAGCGAACCGCATCCACGGGCCATGACTATGATCTCAGGCAGCAGCTTCCTGATGAGGCTTGGCCTCCGACCGACGTCGAGCGCCGGCCGTTGGCGCGTCGGCGACCATTGCAGGGGAAGACGTGGTCCATCTCTGGCACACCCGGAGCGCGCGGCGCGGCCATTGAGCATGCGCTAGCCATGGAGGTCACTCCGCCGGTGCAGGCCCCGTCGGCCGGCTCCTCCCTCGATCCCACCCGCCCGGCCTGTGCGCTGGTGACCGGCAGCGGGGCCCTGGTCCCTCCCGAGCTGCACTCGATCGTCAGCGTGGTCGACCTCCCGGTCCGGATCGGCGACCAGGAGATCGACGCCCGGAGCGACGAGGACCTCCGCCTCTTCTACGCGCAGCTGCGCGACGGCGCCACGCCCGAGACCTCGACCTCGCCCCCGGGGGAGTTCCTGGAGGCCTTCCGCCGCTGCAGAGCCCGGAGGATCCTCTGCCTGACCATCCCGGCCCAGTGGAGCGGGATGGACGACAGCGCCCGGCTGGCGGCACGGATGCTCGCCGAGGAGGAGGGGGAGGAGAGGGTGACCGTCATCGACACCGGCACCGCCGCCGCCGGCCTGGGGCTGATCACACGGGTCGCCGCCGGGCACTGCGCGCGGGGGGCCGAGCTGCCGGAGGTCCTGCAGAGGACCGAGGAGGCGATCCGGGAGGTCCGCATGTTCGGCGCCCTCGAGGCGCTCGAGTTCGTCGCCCGCAGCGGCCGGATCAACAGCCTGCTGGCCGGCATCTCCGACAGCCTCCACGTGCGCCCGGTCTTCCGGCTGAGCAATGGCCAGACCGGGCGGGTCGCCCTGGTCCGCACCCCGTCGGGGATCCTCTCCGCGATGGAGAAGACGGCCCGCGACCAGCCCGGGCGGCTCTGGGCGCTGGTCTTCCACGCCGATGCCGCCGAGCTGGCGGCCGAGCTCGAGCAGCGGCTCCGCTCGGTGGCCGACGTGGCGCGCTGCGAGATCATCTCCCTCGACCCGATCATCGGCACCCACACCGGCCCGGGTGCCGTCGGCTACGCCTCACTGCCGCTCCGCGACGACGAGATCACCGATGACATTCGGCCGGAGAGAGCGTAGAACCGGATCGGTGACGAACCGGCCGCGCCCCACTCCCCGCCCGAAAGCGCATCCGACCATGTACCGATGAGCCGCGCCCACCGCGTGCGCATCATCGTCCAGGCGGGGGTGACGGTCGGGATCCTGGTGGCCCTGATCCTGATCCTCAACCCCGGCCAGCTCGGCCAGGACATCGCGCACTTCCCCCTCCTCATGGTCCCCGCCGCGCTCGGGCTGACCGCCTGCTTCTACCTCACCAAGGGCCTCCGCTACCACCAGCTGCTGCGCAGCGAGGGAGTCGCTATCACCCCTCGCTCGTCGGTGCTGTTCACCGTCGCGGGCGAGGCCTTCGGCCTGCTGCCCCTGGGGGAGCTGGCTCGGGGCGAGCTGGCCAGCGAGGCGACCGGCGCCCCGCTCGGCACCACGATGGCCGCGGTCACCGTCCAGGAGCTGCTCTACAGCAGCGTCATCATCGCCGTCGCGCTCCCCGGCGCCCTCGCCTATGCGGCCGGGATCTCGGGTATCGCGGTGTCGCTGGCCGGCATCCTGGCCGTCATCGGCATCCTCACCATCCACCCGCTCTTCGAGTTCGTGCTCCGCCTGGTCCGGCGAATCCCCGTAGCGCGGAGGGCCGCCCCGCAGCTCGAGGTGCTCCACGAGCAGGTGGTCCGGCTGATGCGGCGGCCCTCGACCTGGTACTGGCTCACCCTCAGCGTGCTGGGCGCTCTCTTCGAGCTGACCCTCTTCTGGCTGGTGGTGCGGGGCACGAGCGGCGTGCCGATCCCCTGGGTGACCACCACCTTCATCTACGGCGCGGCCTACCTCACCGGTGCGGTCACCAGCCCCAGCGCCGGCGTGGGTGGATTCGAGGGCACCGCGATCGCCCTGCTCCACACCCAGGGGGTGCTGGGGCCGGCGGCCGTGGCCGCCGCCCTGATCCAGCGCGCGGCCGACAAGGGGGTGATCACCGTCTGTGGCTTCGCCGCCTTCTACTGGGTGCGCCGGCGCCTGCGCCGCCGCAAGGGCCTCCTGCTGGGCGGTGTCGACGCGGAGCAGGTGGCGCGGCCGGCCCCACTGCCGGCGCCCCGTCCGGCGGGCCTGCCGCTCCCAGCCCCCGTCGCCATCCCGGTCCGGGTCAACGCCGAGGTCAGCCGGCGGGGGGCTCGTGGCCACCCGCATTCGCCCTGAGGGCGGAAGCCGTCAATCGCGAACCGCGGCCACCGCGTAGCGGACGAAGAGGTGGTCGCCCGACCGCCGCAGCGAGCGCAGGCGGAGCCGGGGCGCCTCCCCGGGGGCGAACGCCGACCCCGCGACCAGGCCGGGCCGCGTCTCCGCGGCGCGGCCGGCGAGCTGGGGGGAGACGGTCAGGAACAGCTCGTCGACCAGCCCGGCGGCCAGGAGCCGGCCGAAGAGCCGGGGACCGCCCTCGCAGAGGACGGTGCCGGCGCCGAGCCGGGTCCGCACCGTCTCGACGACCGTGGGGGCGGGGATCACCCCGGACTCGGCGGCGACGGCGACCCCGACCCGCGGGTGCAGGGGCGGAAGCCGGGACTGCCCCGAAGCCGTGGTGATGATCAGGACGTCGGTCTCGGGGCGGCTGAGCGCGGGGTGGGTGGCGGGCAGGACGCCACCGGCGGTGACCACGGCGAGCGGCGGCGGTCCGCCGCTCCCGGTGAGCCGGAGGCGGTGGGCGGCCAGCTCGTCCGCCAGCTCCGGCAGCGGGGTGGTCGGCGTCCACTGGTGGTGGGGGTCGTCGCGGAGGGTCCCCGACCCGATCAGGACGCAGTCGGCGGCGCAGCGGAGCAGGGCCATCACGAAGCGGTCGGCGCCGCTGTGCAGGCTCACCGCCATGGCACCCTCCCCGCGCGCCTCCCCGAAGGCGGTGACCCCGTCGGCGGTGGCCACGAAGTTCGCCACCAGCCGGGAGCCATCGCCGCGGATCCGCAGCGGTCCGCCGTACACGCGCAGGAGGGGGTCGTCCGGAGGGGCGCCCTCGTCGTCGAAGGCGAGCTCGAAGCCGTCCGCCTGGGCGAAGCGGGTCAGCGCCTCGGTGGTCATCCCGGGCGGTGGGGACGGAGCCGGAAGCGTCGGGCGTTCACTCACCTGGGATAATGGCGCACCCGGGCGGGTCCGCCGCGTCCCCCTCCCGCGCCATGCCGACGTAGCTCAGTGGTAGAGCAGCGGTTTCGTAAACCGCTGGCCGGGAGTTCGAATCTCCCCGTCGGCTCCAGGTCCTGATCTCGGGACAGCTCGTGTGGTTGCGACACTGGGCGCGACGAACCCTGCCGCCCCTACGGCTGCGTGGTCCCGGAGTTGGAGTTGGCGGACCCGGATCCGACGGTCAGCTTGCCGTCGACGCAGCTCCAGGTGTAGCTGCCGGTGAGAAAGCCGCTGCCGGAGCCGGAGGCCATCTCGTTGGAGGGACAGCTCACCGGGAAGGAGGTCACCTGGAGTCCGACCACGGTCACCGCGAGGGCAAGGCCCGCAGCGCCCAGGAAGATGGCGAGGCGAGGCATCCGAGGGACCTGCTGCCTCCCCAGCGCGACCGTCAGCGGAACGCAGGCGACGAGGAGGAGCAGCCCGATCGAGAAGATGCCGAGGATCCCGAAGAGCAGCGTGCCGATCGTGCTGAAGCCCACCAGGGCGACTTCAAGGCGGGGGCGGGAGGTGGACGCGCCGAGGACCGCCAGCACGCCGCACGCGGCCAGGAAGCCGGCCACGAACGGCACCCTCAGCGTGCCATCGGTGGCCCCCTGCTGGCTGATCGCGAAGAGGTAGACGCCGTCGGCGACCAGGATGAGGACGCCGCCCAGCACGGCCGGCCGTCTCACTGCACCACCAGCCTACGCTGGTGCGCGCTGCACCTTCGCGCTCACTTCGGATGCAGTTCCTTGAGGGCAAGGGACAAGGTCTGCTGGCTGAATCGCCGGCTGTAGTAGACATGGAAGAAGGCGATGACAGCGACTCCGAGAACCGTGAAGCCGACCATCACCCAGAAGCCTCTGCCGATGCCGGCCGGGACCACCGTGACCAGGGCCACGCCCGAGGCAACCAATACGAATACCACGTAAGCCAGCGACGCCATCAGCGTGTTATGGCTCCGGGCAGCGACGTCGTGCAAACCAAGGCTGATCTTGTAGCTCAACTCCTTCTCGAGCTCATACGCCCGGGCGGTTGTCGCGAGCAGCATGACCCACCAGTACCGGTCCATCAGGAAGAGAACAACCAGCAGAGCGATGATGACGGAGGACGCGGCCACGCGCTCTGTCACCGGATTGGCCGTTGTGATGAGTGCATTCGCGCTGAGCAGCAGCGCCACGATGGTGAAGCCGTACTTGCGCAGGTCCGCCAGGATGCTGTCGAACCGTCCGATGGTCGCCCGGCACTCCTTCCACTCATCGGCCGATGGGCCCCCGACCATTCCTCCCACTCCTCTACCGCGCCCACATCCGGATGCTGCGCGGGTTGTGTTCCAGCTTTGCCCGTCCCATGCCCTTCGACACAGCCACCCCCTGCTGGTGGGCTCTCACAGGCCGCCCGGACCGCCGGCGCGGCAGCATGGCTACCTGCCCACAGTGTAGGAGAACGGAATCTCCGTGGCGAGGGTCAGCGGACCGCCGCGTTCGCCGGCACCTGCATCACGACCGCCGCCCGACCCCCGGCCGGGCTCAGCCCGCGACCGGTACACCGAAGAGCGATACGGCGACACCGACCAGGGCCGCGGCCACCAACCCGACGACCACGTTGCGGCGCAGAGCCAGCATCCAGATCAGCGCGGCCGCGAGCACCCCGAGCTGCCAGAGATGGGTGAGAGCGAGCCCCAGCGGTATCGACGAGCCGGCGATCGCCCCGATGGCGGCGGGCCCGGCACCGCTCAGGAAGGCCTGCACCGCGCGATTGGCCCGCAGCCGGTCGAAGTGCCGCCCCCCGAGGAGGACGAAACCGAAGGAGGGTGCGAAGGCGACCAGCGCCGCCAGCAGCCCGCCACCCAACCCGGCGGCCGCGTAGCCGACGACGGCCACGGTCTGGACCACCGGCCCCGGGGTGATCTGGCCGAGGGCGACGGCGTTGAGGAACTGCGCACCGGTCATCCAGTGGTAGACGTGGACGACGTCCTGCTGCATCAGGGGGATGATCACGAAGCCGCCGCCGTAGGAGAGGGCGCCGACCTTGAAGGACTCCCAGACGAGCGCGCCCAGCCCGCCCATGGCCACGACCGCCAGGATCGGCAGGACCGCCACACCGTGCAGCGTGGCTGGGGTGCGCGACCCGGCACCGCGGACGGCCACCTCGGCTGCTCCGGCGGCAAGCAGCACGAGGACCAGGAAAGGCCCCACCGTCGCGGCCCCGGCCGCGCCGCAGAGGGCGTAGAGCACCCAGCGCCCACGCTCGCCGCGCCGGTCACCCATCCGCCGCCAGCTGGCCGGCATGAGGCCGAGAGCCGCGTTGAGCGCGACCGCGGCGACGGCGGCCCCCGCACCGGCGGCAGCCCCCTGGACCTCGCGCGGCGGGTGGCTGGCCAGGAAGAGGGCAGAGAGAGCGAGGATGAGCACGAGCCCGGGGAGGATGAAGCAGACGCCTCCGACCAGCCCGCCCACCGTCCCTCGGAGACGCCAGGCGCAGAAGATGGACAGCTGGGTCGAGGCCGGTCCGGGGAGCAGGTTGGTGGCCGCGATGCCATCCTCGAACTCGCTCGCGGAGATCCATCCCCGATCGGTGACGCAGAGCCGGCGGAGCAGGGCGATGTGGGCCGGTGGACCGCCGAAGCCGATGCACCCGATGCGCGTCCACTCCCGGGCGATCACACTCAACGGTACCGGGCGAACGGTGGGGGTTGCCGGGCCCTCAGCCTGCACCCCAGGATTACATCAGAGGAGGCTGGCCCGCGGCAGCCAGCTCCCCCTTCGAGCCCGCGAGGAGCCCCATGCCCACTCACGACCAGAGACCCCTCGACCCGGACGTCGACGGCGAACGTGCTGTCCCGGACATCGTCACCAAGGCGAGCCCGCGCTCCGTGGCTGCGACCGTCGCCCGCCTCGTCGAGCTGGTGGAGGCGCGCGGCATGAAGGTCTTCGCCATCGTCGACCACAGCGGCGAGGCCCGTGAGGCCGGGTTGGAGCTTCGGGATACCGAGGTGGTGATCTTCGGCAGCCCCCAGGCGGGAACCCCGGTCATGGAGGCCACCCCGCTGGCGGCCCTCGACCTGCCTCTCAAGGTCCTGGTCTGGGACGACGGGGGACGCACCCGGGTCAGCTACACCTCGCCGCCAGCCCTGGCGGCGCGCCACCACGTGAGCGGCGAGCTGGCGAGCAGGCTCGCCGGCATCGACGTGTTGACCGACGATCTGATCGTTGGGTGACCGCCGTCCGGCGAACGCCTCAGCTGAGCCGGATGGGCTCGGTGGTCAGGTGGCTGGGCGTGTCGCCGGTGTTGACGGTGCCGCGGGGCTCGATCAGGAGCACCTCGGCGCCCTCGACGGACACCGGCTGGTGACGTCGCCCACGCGGCACCACAGCCAGCTGGCCGGGACCGAGTGTCACCTCATCTTCCCCGAGCCGGATGACGAGCGATCCGGAGAGAACCAGGAAGAGCTCGTCGGTTTCGGGGTGTGCATGTTCGGTGAACTCACCTCGGGTCTTGACCACGCGAATGTCGTAATCGTTGAGCGCCGCCACGGTGCGCGGCTGCCAGGGCCCTTGGAAGGTGGCGAGCACGGCGCCCAAGTCGACACGCTGGGTCATGCCGCGATCATATCAAGGGCGGTCAGGGCCAGCTCCCCACTGTCCCTGAAGCTGCCCTCCCGCCTAGGAGTCGGTGACGCTGAAGCCGCTCGACGTCAGCGACGACGGTGTCGCCGTCTGTCCGTCGGACTGGCTCATGAGCCACTCGCCGTCCCCGCTCTGGGTCCCGATCAGCGCCATCTCGCTGAATCTCACCGCCCCGCTGTAGCTGGTCAGCGTGGAGGCGGCGGGCGACGTGGGAGGCGACTCGACGTCCCACTCCGCGGTGCTGCTGGTCTGGGTCCAGATCTGCTCGGTGCTGGTCGACTGGCCGGTGCTGTCGTTGGTGAGCTCGAGGGCCCAGGTCTCACCCGAGACCTGGTAGATGGTGACGGTCACGGTGTTGCCGGCGTTCACGGTGACCGGCAGCGACTCGACAGGACTACCGCCGGTCGAGTCGTAGTACCACGCGTACCAGGCGTAGGCGCCGTTGACGAGGTAGTAGCTTCCCGCCGCAACCCCGGCCTGGATGATCTGAGAGCCAGTGCTGTTCTGGAACCCGTCCCAGATCGCGATGTCGGTGGTCGCCGAGGTGCTCGCCGTGATGGTGGGCACGTTGAACGTCGAGGTGATGTAGGTGAACGGCCCGCCACCCTCAACGTACCCTGCCAGCAGGCTGTTGGACTCCTGCCAGGCGGGTGGCGAGGCGTTCACCGGCTGCGAACCGGGGGAGGGCGTGGCAGTGGGAGTGGGCGTGGGGGTCGCGGTGGGCGACGGTGACGCCGTCGGGCTCGCGGACGAGCTGGGAGACGGCGAAGCCGCCGGTGACGAGGTGGCGGTCGGACTGCTCGGGAATGCCGGAATCATCGGCAGCCCCTGCGGTTGGGGCAGGTCCGTCGGCGACGAGTTGGCGGACGCGATCGTGCTGGGCGTCGCGGTCTCGCTGGGCGTCGCCGTCGCGGCGACCGTTGACGTCGATGCTGACACGGTGGCGGTCGGCGTCAACGAGATGGTGGCCTCGGTTGCGGCGGCGACTCCGCTGGCAAGCTCGAGCGATGTCCCGTGGTGCTGATCGGCGGCGATGCTGGTGCTGCTCACCGTCAGCGCGGCTGCCAGAAGACCGGTGACCACGGCGGCCCCGACGCGGAGTGTCCTGATGTCCACACAAGAGTGATATCGGCTGCGGCATCATGCTTTCCGGTCATGCGCGACGCGGATTGGTAACGAATCGCCGACCTCGGAATCGGCGACTATGACGCTCCGTCGCGGGTCGTTGGTTACGCCGCCCGCGCCGCGTGTGTCGTTGACGCCGTCGGCCAGAGCCGTCCGGGTGCCCGCCGGCCACAGCACCCGGAAGGGTGCTCACCGATGGAGCTCAGATACGAGCTGGGGCCATGGACGAGACCGGGCGGGGCATGTATGCTGGACCAGATCACCTGAAGCCCAGATCATGCGGGAGCCCACCCAATGACCATCCGGCCAGTACTGCACGTCCACGCACCGGCGCGGCTGCGCCGCGGCCTGCTCGGCGCAGCCGCCATCCTCATCGTCGCCGGCGCGGCAGCATGCGGCACCTCGAGCAACCCCGCGTCGTCGATCGCGAACGCTGTATCGAGCGCCCTGTCGGGCGCCGCCTCGAGCGGCACGCACGAGTTCAGCGCCTCGCTCTCGATCACCGGGACGGTCAGCAAGTCGACGACGTTCACGGAGACCCTGGAGTTCCTCCCCGCTTGCGCCTCGCTGGCGAAGACAGGGTTTTCCGGCGTCTGGAGCCTCCCCGTCCCGGCATCCGCCAACGCGACATACCTCAACGCGAATGTCGAGACGTACACAGGACCGGGAACCTACTCCAACCAGTCGGTGTTCCAGGACTCCGTCACCCTCTACGCGCCGTACCAAGGAACCATCGACGAGTTCAACCAGGTCTCGGGGAGCAACGTCTCGGTGACGGTGAACAGCGATGGTTCCGGCAAGGCCACATTCACCATGCTCCAGGACAACGACCAGCTCAACGAGAACGGCACGGAAACCTGGACCTGCAGCTGAGCCCTCGGCCAGCGCAGCGCAGCTGACACGCGAGGCGTCCCGCCCCGGCGGGGCGCCTCGTGGCGCGTTGTGAGCTGGAGCAGATCCTGCGGGTGTGCTCCAGGTGACCGTCGGGCCAGCCGGAACCGGCGTCCAGGACTCGGGTCAGGAGGCACAATTGCGAGATGCGCGTCTCCGTAAAGGCCGACTACGCGGTCCGGGCAGCCATCGAGCTGGCTGCCCATGGGCCTGGCCTGGTCAGCGCCGAACACATCGGGGAGTTCCAGAGCATCCCGCTCAAGTTCCTCCAGAACATCCTTGCCGAGCTCAAGGAGGAGGGGCTGGTGGTCAGCCACCGCGGCGTGGGCGGCGGGTTCGCGCTGGCGCGGGACCCCGACACCATCAGTCTGGGCGACATCATGCGGGTCATCGACGGGCCGCTGGCTCGGGTGGGCGACTATCGCCCGGACCAGCTGGCCTACACCGGGCACACGGAGGCGTTGCGCGACGTCTGGGTGGCGGTGAGGTCGTACATCCGTGACGTGCTCGACGAGGTGACCCTGGCCCAGGTGGTGCGCGGCGACCTGCCCCCGTGCGTGACCAGCCAGACGGCCCGGCGGGACGCCTGGGTGCCGCGGGTGAGGATCGACACCCGCCAGGCCCCGCAGATGGGGGTTCCGGGGCACGGCGGGCGGCACGGCGCGGGCGCGGCGGGTCACTCCTGGCCCGAGCTGGTGAGTGCCCCGATGGGGGCCATCAGGAAGCCGGACGCTCCCGGGGAACCGGCCGCCGGCGAGCCTCCGGGCTCCGGACCCTCCAGCCCCGCGAGCTGAGCCTCCGGCCCCGCCGCGCCCGTGCCCACTCCGCACCGGGTAGGTGACGGGAGCGGCCGGAGCCCGGACTTCTGCTACCGTGATGGCAGTCGACCACGTCGACGGCATCTTGGCGAACCCTCTCCCCCGCCACCGGCGGGGTCATCAAGAATCGCTTCCCACCCCCGAGAGTGGCCAGCGCGGCCCAGCCGCCCCACACGGCCAGGCTGGTATGCGCCCGGAGAACCCATGACATCGTTTGCCGAACTCGGAGTGCGTCCGCGCACCCTCGAATCCCTCACCCGGCAGGGCATCGACAGCCCGGTCGAGGTGCAGGAGCAGGCACTTCCCCATCTCCTCGCCGGCCATGACACAGTCATCGAGGCACCCACCGGCTCAGGGAAGACGCTCGCCTTCGCCATCCCCCTGATCGAGCGCCTGCACGGCCACCGCCCCGGTGGGCCCCGCGCCCTGGTGGTTGGACCCACCCGGGAGCTCTGCCTGCAGGTGGCGTCGGTGATCGCCAACCTCGATCGCGCGCTCCGCGTCGCCGTCCTCTACGGCGGCGTCGGCTACGGGGCGCAGTACCAGGCGCTCTCCAGCGGCGCCGACATCGTGGTCGGCTGCCCGGGCCGGATCCTCGACCTGGTCGGTCAGGGCCGGGTGTCCTTCGCCTCGGTCGAGTACCTGGTGCTCGACGAGGCGGACGAGATGCTCGACGCCGGCTTCGCCCGTGAGGTGGAGCGGATCATCGCCATGTGCGCCGCCGGCGCCGCACGCCAGACGGTGCTCGCCTCGGCAACCATGCCGGACTGGGTCCAGCGGATGATCGACCGCCACCTCCGCGCCCCGCAGCGGGTGAGCGTCACCACCGGTGCCGAGCCGACGCTCGAGCACGGCGTCCTCGACGTCGCCGACGAGCTGCGCCTCGAGACCCTGGTCACCCTGCTCAAGCTCCAGCCGGCGGGCTCAGGGACGATCGTCTTCACGCGCACCAAGCATGGTGCCAAGAAGCTCACCCACAAGCTGACCCTGCTCTCGTTGCGCGCGGCGGAGCTGCAGGGCAACCTCTCCCAGAACGCCCGCGAGCGCTCGATCGCGAGCTTCCGCGACGGCGAGGTCGACATCCTGGTCGCAACCAACGTCGCGGCCCGCGGCCTGGACGTCCCCCACGTCGGGTTGGTCGTGAACTACGAGCTGCCGGAGACCGCGCAGTGGCTCACCCACCGCATCGGGCGCACCGCGCGCAACGGCGCCGCCGGACGCGCCGTAACCCTGCTCTCGGCCGCCGACGCCGAGCAGTGGCAGAAGCTGCAGCGCGGAGGCGCACCGCGGCTGCCCCAGCTCGATGCGGCCCAGCTGCTCGGACGAGGCGAGTGGCGCTACCTGGCCGAAGCCGCCCGCCCAGCACCGGCCTTCGCCCCGTTGCACCCGGTGCGCACCGAGCCCTCGCGCCGGCCGGCGGGCTCGTTCCGGCGGCGGCGCCGCGCCCCCCGCCGCTCCGCCGCCTGACCGCGGCGAGGGCCCCGGGCCGGAGGCGGTTCGCGCCGCGTAGGATCAACCGGTCCGTCTGTGGAGCACCCACCTCGACGAGGGATCAACGATGTCCGTCCGCGATCCGGCCCGCAGCGATCCCACCAGCGTGGGCCCGCCTTGGAGGCGCGTCCATCGGGGCCGCTTCGAGCAGTCCGCCATTGAGAGCGAGGTGCTGCGCGACAACCCGCTCGGCGACCCCTGGGTGCGCCCGATCGAGGTCTACCTCCCCCCCGGCTACGACGACGAGCCGGAACGACGCTACCCGTCGATCTACATGATCCAGGGTTTCACGGGCCAGGTCGACATGTGGCACAACCGCAGCGGCTTCCGGCCCAACTTCCCCGAGCTGTGCGACGCGCTCTTCAGCGGTGACGACGCCCCGCCTGCGGCGGTGGTCGTCTTCGTCGATAGCTGGACCTCGCTGGGGGGCAGCCAGTTCCTCGACTCGCCGGGGACCGGCCGCTATCACACCCACCTCTGCGAGGAGGTGGTGCCCTGGGTGGATGCCCACTACCGGACGCTGCCCGCCGGCGCGCACCGCGGCATCGCCGGCAAGTCGAGCGGCGGCTACGGGGCGATGGTCACCTGCATGCTCCGTCCCGACCTCTTCTCGGGGATGGCCGACCACGCCGGGGACGCCGTCTTCGAGAGCTGCTACCTGCCCGACTTCCGCCGCTGCGCCCGGGTCCTCCGCGACCACTACGAGGGTTCGTACCAGCGTTTCTGGGAGGACTTCCGCTCCCGGGTGGCGCACACCCGCGATGGCGACAGCGAGCTGGTCAACGCCTGGGCGATGGCCGCCGCCTACTCCGCCGACCCCGACGGGACCGTCCGCCTCCCCTTCGACACCGCCACCGGGATGCTGGTCCCCGAGGTCTGGGAGCGCTGGCTGCTGTGGGACCCGGTGCGCATGGTGCCGCGGTACGCGGACGCACTGCGCTCCCTGCGGGCGATCTACATCGACGGGGGCAGGACCGACGAGTGGTACCTGGAGCTGGGCGGGGATGCCTTCCGCCGCGCTCTCGCGGAGATCGGGGTCACCGACGTGCGCTTCGATCTTTTCGAGGGTGGCCACCTCGGCATCGAGTACCGGTACCCGATCGCGCTCCGCTACCTCGTCGAGCGGCTGGCGCCGGCGCCGACTGAGTAATCCACCGGGCTCTTCCCCGAACCTGGGTACCGCGCTACTCAGGCCGAACGGCCTGGTGCGTGGTCTGATGGGCCCGATGGATCGGAGGCTCGCTCAGCTGGTCCTCACCGGCGCCGCCGGAGCTCTCCTGGTCGCGTGCGGTTCGACCAGCGCTCCGGCCAGCGGAGGGGCCACCGCGACCCCCTCGGTGGCCACGACGACGACACCGACGGCCACCCCCGCAGCCGGCGCCACCGCTGGGCCGTGCACCGGGAGCGATCTCGACCTGGTGGTCGGCGCGGGCAGCAACGCCTCCGGCGGCCAGGAGGGGGTGACCGCCCTGATCGGCAATCACTCCGCCACCGCCTGCCAGCTCAACGGGGCGGTCCAGCTCCAGCTCCTCAGCAGCAGCGGGGCCTCGCTCACCACCTCGCAGGGCTCGACCCCGACCGGGGAGGCGTGGCTGGTGCCGGACCGGGTGGCTCTCGACCCATGGGAGCCCCAGCCGGGTGAGGCCACCGTGCTCATCAGCTGGCACACGGGCGACAGCGCACCCGGGGTCTGCTCTGGCTCCGCCCCCACCGTCGACCAGGTGAGCATGGGCGTGCCCGGTGGCGGAACGGTCACCGGCCCCGTCGATCCCACGCCGCTCCTCTCCCAGGGGATGGCGCCCTGCAAGGGGGTCGTCGAGGTCGGCGCCATCACCCAGGTCTCGTCCATACAGAGCTACGCGAGCCTCTCGCTGGCGGCCGACGCCGAGATCGAGGCCTCCACGCAGATGACGATCTCGTCGGGGAGCTGCACCCCGACACCCGGGCAGAGCTGCCTCACCCGGGTCGGCTCGACGGCGGGCACCAACGCCGGCTATGGTCAGTACGACCAGAACGGAACCGGCGGCGGTGCGGTCTGCTTCGCATATGTCTACCAGGACACCGCGGGCTGGCACCCACTGGACGTCAACTGCACCCAGGACACGGCGCCCTCCAGTGGGGGCATGGTGGTGATCACCGTCCCCGGTGGCGGCTGCGCCCCCATCCATTCAGCACCGGGCCATGGCTCGAGCGTCGTCTCGTGTGACAACCCGAGCAGCCAGATCGTGTACACGATCAGCGGGGCCCCCACCTACGTTGCCGAGACCGACCCCACCAGCCACCTCCCGATGGGCACGCTCTGGTGGGACATCGCCTCGCTCAACGGCTGGATCGCCCAGGACTGGGTCGCCGCTCCCCAGGGTTGACCCGGCGCTAGCCGGCCTTGTACCCGAAGTTGCGCAGCAGGGCCTTGCGCTCGGCGATCTCGCCTTCTCCTTCGATCCCCTGGCTGCGCACCCCGTCGACGACGCCCAGGATGGCCCGGCCCTGCTCGGTGGCCGCGACGATGACCTCGACCGCATTGGCGGTGGCGCAGTAGATGCCGCAGACCTCGGGGACCGTCCGCACCGCCGTGAGCACGTTGATGGGAAAGGCGTTGCGGAGCAGGATCAGGAAGGCGTGGCCCGCGCCCAACTCCATCATGGTGCGCCGGGCCAGATCGATGAGCTGGTCGTCGGTGCCGCTCCACCGGACCAGGGCCGGCCCCGAGCTCTCGCAGAAGGCGAGCCCGAACTTGATCTCCGGGACGGCTCCGACCAGGGCCTCGTGGAGATCCTCGACGGTCTTGATGAAGTGGCTCTGGCCCAGGATGAGGTTGATCTCGTCCGGCTTGTGGATGGTGATCGTCATCAGTTCCATGGGAGTGCTCCTGACAGCGCTGCGGGGGTCGGCTGGCACTCTAGCAGGGCTCCTCAGGAACCCCCGACGGTGGCGGCGGCGTGGCTCCGGTGGGGGAGTGGTCATGCACCCGGAGCGGAGCGGTGGGCCGTCTCCAGGGACTCGCAAGGTCGGCGGGGGGAGAATTGTCGGGGGCCGGTTTGCCCATCCACCCGGCCTTCTCCGCGCAGTAGCCGGCCGCACCCGCCGGCCGTTCCCCTCAGGAGAGTGCTCGAGACACCGACCCTGCAGCCGCCCGTCACCCCGGAGCCCGCGCCCCGCGAGAGGCCGCGAGAGCTGTCCGCCGCCGCCGCGCCGGCGGGACCGGCCCCGCGCACCGGGGAGATGGCGCCGGTCGCTTCGCGGACGCGCGGGCGGCACCGTCCCCTGCTGCTCCTCCTCCGAACCCTGCTCGCCGTGTCCATCCTCGGCGGGACGCTCCTGGCGGGCGCCGAGCTGGCGACGCCCGGCGTCGCCGGCGCCCCGGCGCGGGTCACCGCGATCGACCTGGCCCATGGCACCGTGCCAGTGCCGGCCGACCCCTCCTGGCGGGTCTCCCAAGCCACCGTGGCCGCCGAGGACTCCGGCTTCTACGGCGACGACGGGGTGGACCCGGCGGGTCTGCTGCGCGCGCTCTGGGGATGGGCGACGGGGGTGGACGAGGGCGGCAGCACGATCACCGAGCAGCTCGCCAAGGTCGTCTACACGAACGGCGGGACGACGATCACCGACCGGGTTGCCCAGGTCGCGCTCGCGCTCAAGCTCAACGGTGACTACACCAAGCCGGCCGTCCTCAGCATGTACCTGAGTGCGATCTACTTCGGCAACGGCAGCTACGGGGTCCTGGCCGCCAGCGAGGGGTACTTCGGGCTGTCCCCCGGGGAGCTGAGCTGGGGCCAGGCATCGCTGCTCGCCGGCCTGCCCCAGGACCCGACGCTGCTCGATCCCCTCGACCACCTGGCGGCGGCCCGGGTGCGGCAGTCCTATGTTCTCGACCGGCTAGTGGCGACCGGCGTCCTCACCCGCGCCCAGGCGGACGCCGCCGCCACGGAGCCCCTCGACCTCCGCTGACGCCCCAACCGCCGGTCAGGGGGCAGGCGGACCGGTGAACGCCCTCTCCCCGGGCGCCCGCATCCAGTGCATAGAATTCGTCAGCGTCCCCAGAGTCCCGGCCGCCCCGCGAAGGAGACCCCCGATGAGCGTGTTCAAGCGCTTCAGCAACATCGTCCAGCAGAAGTCCAACGCCGCTCTGGACAAGATGGAGGACCCCTCCCAGGCGATCGACCTCTCGTACCAGCAGCTCCTGGAGCAGCAGCAGAAGCTGCGCACCGCCCTGGTCGAGGCCAGCACCGGCGAGAAGCGGGTGGAGAACCAGGCCAAGACCATGGACACCCGGATCGCCCAGCTCAACGACGCCGCCCAGAAGGCCGTTGCGGCGGGCAAGGACGATCTGGCCACCCAGGCGCTCACCCAGGCCGAGGTGCTCACCCAGCAGCGCCAGGCTCTCGACCCCCAGATCGCCACCCTCAAGGCGCAGGTCGAGAAGCTGCAGCTGGCGATCCAGAAGTACCAGGCCAAGGTCCAGGCCTTCGCGACCCAGCGGGAGTCGCTCAAGGCCTCCTACGAGGCGTCCAAGGCGACCAGCACCGCGGGGGACACGCTGGCGGGGATCGGCGAGCACACGAGCGACGCGGCCATGATGATGCAGCGCGCCCAGGACAAGATCGCGCGCACCCAGGCCCACGCCGACGCCGTCGATGCCCTGCTGGACAGCGGGACCCTCGCCAGCCCGCTGCTCACCGGCGGCACCACCACCCTGGAGGACCAGATCAACGCCACCGTGGTGGACAGCTCGGTGCAGGCCAAGCTCGCCGCCATGAAGCAGCAGGCGGCACTGCCCGCCCCGGCGGCGGCCGCGGCCACCCCGGCGCTCACCGCGCAGGGGATCGTGGTCCGCATCCACGGTGAGGACCAGTACCGGCTGGACGCGTCGCTGCGCTCCGATCTGGACGCCTTCGACCGCCGCCTGGTCGCCGCGGTCCAGGAGCACGACGACGGCGACTACCACCAGGTGCTGCGCGACACCATCGAATTCGTCAAGGCCAAGGGTGTCATCCTCGGCGGAGGCGACGTGACCAAGAGCGACATCATCCTGCCCAGCGACGACATGCCCCTGGACGAGGTGGCCGGCATCCTCAACCCGGAGGGACTGCTGCCCGCGGCCGGCACCCCGGCCTGACCCGCGCGGCGGCCTGACCCGCACTACGGGAGAAGCGGCGCGCCGGCACGGCTAACCCTCGGTCGCGTCCCCCGACGCGGCTTCCGGCGCGGCGCCCTGGTCGGGCACGTCATCGAGGCTCACCACCATCTCGGGCTCGAGACGCTGGTGCTCGGCCGCGGCCAGCCGCACGGAGGTCCCGATGGCCAGGAACTCGATGACGTGGCTGCCCCACATGTGCGACTTCTGGTCGATGCGCATGGCGACGATGCCCTGGGCCCGCACCCGTTGCGCCTCGTCCTGCATCCGGGTCATGGCCAGCTCGCGCGCCTCGTACAGGGCGGAGGTGTAGTTGGAGAGCTCGACGTTCTGGGTCTGCTGGCCCATCCACTGGCTCATGCCCTGGTGCGCCACGTGGTACACGCAGGCGCCGAAGGCGAGGCCGATCGGCTGGTAGCCGGCCCGGATCAGCAGGTAGAGGTCCTGGCCGGAGAGGTCGCTGACCCAGACCCCGCTCGAGCGCGCGCCGGGCTGGGCGACGGCGGTGCCCATGGCCACGAACTCGGCCAGCGGATGGCCGCCGGAGTGCATCTGGACCTCCAGCTTGAGCCCGACCACCCCCTGGCCACCCACCTGCTCGGCGTGCCGCTCCATGGCGGCAAGCGCCTCCTGGCGGGCCTGGTACATCGCCCGGGTCAGGTCGGTCATCTCCTGGTTGGTGTTCCAGTTGGAGTACTGGATGCCGAGGTGGTAGACGGCGCTGCCCACGACCAGGCCGCGCGGCTCGTAGCCGATCTCCTTGAGCAGCACCGCCTCGTCCACCGAGAGGTCGCTGCTGAAGCCGCGGCCCTGGTGGCGGTCCCCGCCGTGCCCGGCCAGGCAGGCGAGCGCGGCATCGGCGCGGGGGTGGGGGACGACGGTCATCAGCGCAGCCTCATGATCGGGAGCGGCGGTACGTCGAGCGGCTCCTTGGCATAGCGCCGCACCGCCGTGCCGAGCAGGAAGAGCTCGATCAGCTGCGACTCGCCACCCAGCTCGTAGGCGGCCAGGTCGGTCTCCACGCCCACGGCGCCGTCGGCGTCGACGGTGGCAACCTCGCTCTCGAGGTGGTTGATACCGAGCATCCGGGCGTCCTCGATGCCATCGCTGATCTGCTGGATGCGCGAGTTCGACCACGAGCGCAGCTGCCATTCGGTGCCGCAGCCGGGGTCGATCTCCATCGCCCCGATGCCCATCACCAGGGCGACCGGGACATAGCCGCCGTGCAGCAGCTTGCTGAAGCTGACGCCGTCCAGGTGTGACATGAACGGGGTGCGCAGCTGGGGGCCACCCCGGCGCCGCACCGCGGTGCCAATGCAGGTGAACTCCAGGGAGTTACCCACCCCTTCCAGGTGGCGCTTGATGATGCGGACCCCGACCACACCGTGGGCGCCCACTCCCTGAGCCTCCTCGAGGATGCGGCGCAGGGCGAGGTTGCGGGTCTCGGTGACCCCGGCCTCGTAGTAGCGGTGCTCCCAGTTGTAGCCGGTGCGGTGCTCGCTGCCGACGCCGTACCCGTAGAACCCGTGCGGACAGGGGTAGGTGCGCACCCTCCCGCCGCCGGTGGTCCCGCCCAACCCGTAGACGGTGGTGTAGCCCCACTGGGCGGCTATACGGCAGACGCTCGAGCCCATGACCATGCCCACCGGCTCGAAGCCGGCGTGTCCGATCGCCGCCATCTCGGCGACCGAGAGGTCGCTGGTCCAGGCCGACCTGCCCTCGCGCATCTCCTCGATGCGCTCCTGGGCGGCGAGCGGCAGCTGGCCGCGCTCGAGGGCCGCGATGCTCGCCTGCTGGCGCTGCTGGGCGTCGGCCTGGTCGGTCATCAGCGGTCCAGGGAGAGGACCATGCGCGGGGTCGCGATCTCGCGGTCGGGGAGCGCGCGCACCGCGGTCCCCATTGCGAAGAACTCGATGGTGTGGCTGCCCCAGACGTGGGACTTCTCCTGGATCTGGACGCCGACGATGCCCTCGGCACCGACCTTCTTGGCCTCGTCCTGCATCCGCTCCATGGCCAGCTCGCGGGCCTCGTAGAGAGCCTGGGTGAAGTTGGGCATCTCCTTGTTCTGCCCGATGTTGCCCATCGCCTGGAACATCCCCTGGTGGGCGACGTGGTACACGCAGGTGCCCATCACCAAACCGAGCGGCGCGTGCCCGGACTGGAGCAGCGTCCAGAAGTCCTGTCCCGAGAGGTCGGAGGTGAACGGCTTGCCCTCGGGCGTCTTCCAGTTGCTGCCGTCCTCGGCGCTCACCGCCGTGCCCAGGGCGAGGAACTCAGCCGTGCCCCGGCCCCACTCGTAGAAGCCGACATCGAGGCGGACCCCGACGACACCGTCGGCGCCCAGCACCGTGGCCTCCTCCTCCATCCGGCTCATGGCCAGCTCGCGCGCCGCGTACATCGCCTGGGTGAGGGTCTGGACCTCGCTGCTCGAGGACCAGTTCTTCATGGTCAGGCCGATGTGGTAGATGCTGCTGCCCACCACCAGGCCGCGGGGGTGGAAGCCGGCTTCCTTGACCAGCAGGAACTCGTTGACCGAGAGGTCGCTGGTGAAGAGGGCACCCTTGCCCTGCAGCTCACTGAGGCGGCGCAGCGCGTCCTTGGGCAGCCCCTCGAGGGGCGCCACGGACACCTGAGGGGGATCCTCCTGCTGGGTCATGACGGGCGCGCCTCCTATGGGGTGAAACGGCGGTGAGCGAGGGTCAGGTGACCTCGGAGCGCAGCCCGGCCAGGGCGTCGGCGCTGATCTGAGCCTGCGTGCTCAGGACCTGGACCAGCGCCCGTCGCCAGGGCTCGAAGGCCAGATCCTCAGAGCGGAGGACGATACCCCGGACGGAATGAGCGTGTCGGCACGCCACCGCACCACGGCTCAGCTCGGCCTCGAAGAGATCGTCCCCCATCCGGACGGTGATCTTCTTGACGGGGTGCTCCTTCTTGAACATGCCGCCCTCGCGCTGGACCACGACGGCGCCGGGGATGGCGTCCAGGAGCTTGGAACAGAACACCTGGAAGAAGATGGCGATGTCGGCGGCGTCCAGATGGAGGGACGCGGTGACGGCGTCGAGGTCCGGGCTGGGCGGGCTGACGTCGCTCATCGAGGATTCGAGTATACGAACGGCTCCGGGGGACCGGCGTCCGGGAGCGGGAGGGGTGGCGCCGGCGGGGCGGTCGGGAGCCGCCCCGGCGGCGCGCCCGGACCACGATAGGATGGGTGACCCCGGCGCCCGGGATGGCGGCGGGACGAGCCGGATGAAGGCGGGAGGGACCCGGAGATGACGTTCACCGACTTCGAGGTCGAATACCTCCGCGGTCAGCAGCTGGGGCGGCTGGCCACCCTCTCCCCGCGCGGAACGCTGCAGAACAGCCCGGTCGGGTTCCAGATCGACGAGGAGGCCGGCGTCATCGACATCCGGGGCAGGGACATGGGCAACACCCGCAAGTTCCACAACGTGGCCGCCAACGGAGAGGTCGCCTTCGTGGTTGACGACCTCGCCTCGGTGACGCCCTGGGTGGTGCGCGGCATCGAGATCCGCGGCAGCGCCGAGGCGCTCACCGACCAGGAGCCGCCGCTGCCGTACTTCAGCCGCGAGGTGATCCGCGTCCACCCGCGCCGGATCATCACCTGGGGCATCGGCCCCGAGGGCCGGCGCGCCACCCGCGCGGTGCAGTGAGCGGGGCCCGGGGCCGCATGGAGATCGCTGAGCACATCGCCCGCGTCCGCGACGAGGGGGAGCGTTTCGCGGAGGCTGCCGAGGCCGCCGGGCTGGACCGCGAGGTCCCCACCTGCCCGGGGTGGAGGGTCCGCGACCTGGTCGGCCACCTCGGAGGCGTTCACCACTGGGCGACCTCCTACCTGGTGAGCGGCAATCAGCAGCCGAGCAGCGAGAAGGAGGACGCGAAGCTGTTCGCCGGCCTCGACGATGCCCCCCTCGTCGCCCGGTTCCGCGCCGGCCACGCCGCTCTGGTCGCGGCGCTCTCCGCGGCCCGCCCGGACCTCTCCTGCTGGGCGTTCCTGGCGGCGCCGTCACCGCTCGCGTTCTGGGCGCGGCGACAGGCCCACGAGACCACCATCCACCGGGTCGATGCCGAGCTGGCGGCGGGCGCGTGCACGTCGTGCGCGGCGGACTTCGCCGTCGATGGCATCGACGAGCTGCTCAACGGCTTCTTCAGCCGGGCGCGCGGACGGCTGGTCGCCGACCCGGCGGTGGCCCTCGGCGTTCGGGCCACCGACACCGGAGATGCCTGGACGATCCGCATCGAGCCGGACCGGCGCGTCGTCTCGCCCGGGGCCGAGGATGCAGATTGCCGGGTGAGCGGCCCGGCGAGCGACCTCTACCTGCTGCTCTGGAACCGGCGAGCGGTCGAGGGAGCGCTGGAGGTGCAGGGCGATCCGGGCGTCCTCGACCTCTGGCGGACCCGGGCGATCATCCGCTGAGGGCGCCGGTCAGCGGAGGGTGCGGTCACGGCCCGCCCCGCGGCGCCGGGATAATGGCGGGATGAGGGAGAGCCCCGACGCCGTCATCATCGGGGGTGGCCTGATCGGCATGGCCATCGCCTGGCGGGCGTCCGTCCATGGCCTGCAGGTCGTGGTCGTCGACCCGCACCCCGGTGAGGGGGCGTCGTGGGCGGCGGCGGGGATGCTGGCACCGGTCACCGAGGCGCACTTTGGGGAGGAGGCGCTGACCCGGCTCAACGTCGCCGCGGCGGCCGCCTACCCCGGCTTCATCGCCGAGCTGGAGGCGGAGACCGACGTCGCCTGCGGCTACCGGCGCTGCGGGACGCTGACCGTTGGCTTCGACGCCGACGACATGCGCGTGCTCGACGACTTCGCCGCCCTGCAGCGCGGCCTCGGCCTGCAGCTCGACCGGCTGAGCGCACGGGCGTGCCGGGAGCTGGAGCCGATGCTCAGCCCGGCGGTCAGCGGCGGCGTCCACGTCCCGGGAGACCACCAGGTGGACAACCGCCGGCTGCTTCACGCTCTCACTGTCGCGGTGGAGCGGCGGGCGACGCTGCGGCGCCAGCGGGTCACCGAGCTGCTCCTGGCCGGAGACCGGGTGGAGGGGGTGATCCTCGACGACGGCCGGCCCCTCCCCGCCCCCACCGTGGTGCTCGCCGCCGGCTGCTGGTCGGCGGGGGTGGCGGGGATCCCCCGCTGCGCACTGCCCCCGGTGCGCCCGGTCAAGGGCCAGGTGCTGCGGTTGCGGGTCCCCCTCGAACCTCCCCTCTTCGCGGGCACCATCCGCTGGCTGGTGCAGGGGTCACCCGGCTACCTGGTGCCGCGGGCGGACGGGGAGGTGGTGCTCGGGGCGACGTCGGAAGAGCGTGGCTTCGACACCGAGGTGACCGCCGGGGGGGTCTTCCAGCTGCTCCGCGACGCCTACCAGGTGGTCCCAGGCATCACCGAGGCGGTGCTCACCGAGACCCGGGCCGGGCTCCGTCCGGGCAGTCCCGACAACGCCCCTCTGCTGGGGCGAACCGGGGTGGAGGGCCTGCTCATGGCGACCGGCCACCACCGCAACGGGGTCCTGCTCACCCCGATCACGGCGGAGGCGATCGCCGCCCTGCTGACCGGCGGCGACGTCGACCCGGTCGCCGCACCCTTCACTCCCCACCGGTTCGCCGCCCCGGCGGCCGCCGCATGACCGCGCCGGCGGCGGATGCGGTGGCCGTCCTCGTCAACGGCGCCTCACGGCGCCTGCCGGCGGGGACCAGCGTCGCGACCCTGGTCGCCAGCCTGGGGCGGAGCCCGCAGGGGCTCGCGGTGGCGGTGAACCTGGAGGTGGTGGTCCGCAGCCGCTGGGAGGCGACCCTGCTCGGCGAGGGCGACCGCGTCGAGGTGTTGACCGCGGCGCAGGGAGGCTGAGGGTTGCTCGAGGAGCGCGGGCAACCGGGCCGGGGGCCCGCGGAGGACGCGCTGGTGATCGCCGGGGAGCGGTTCGGCTCCCGGCTCATCCTCGGCACCGGAGGCGCCGCCTCCCTCGAGGCATTGGAGCGCGCCCTGCGGGCCTCCGGCGCCGAGCTCGCCACGGTGGCGCTCCGCCGGGTGGAGGCGAGCGGCGGGGGCGCCGTGACCGAGGTGCTCCGCCGTGCCGGGGTCCGCCTGCTGCCCAACACCGCCGGCTGTTACACCAGCCGGGACGCGGTGCTCACGGCCAGATTGGCCCGAGAAGCGTTCGACACCTCCTGGATCAAGCTCGAGGTCATCGGGGATGACCGCACCCTGCTCCCCGATCCCGTGGAGCTGCTCGACGCCGCCGAGAAGCTGATCGCCGACGGCTTCACCGTCCTGCCGTACTGCGGCGACGACCCGGTGGTGGCCCGCCGCCTGGAGCAGGTCGGGTGCGCCACGGTGATGCCGCTGGGGGCGCCCATCGGGAGCGGCCTGGGCATCCGCAACCCGCACGCCATCTCCCTGATCGTCGAGCAGGTCCAGGTGCCGGTGATCCTCGACGCCGGGGTGGGCACTGCCTCGGACGCGGCACTCGCCATGGAGCTCGGGTGCTCCGGCGTCCTGCTCGCGTCGGCGGTGACCCGGGCCCACGACCCCGAACGGATGGCCGAGGCGATGCGGAAGGCGGTCGAAGCAGGCCGGCTCGCCCATCTCGCCGGACGCATCCCCCGTCGCTTCCACGCCCGGGCGTCGACGGCTGACCTCGGTCTGGCCGACCTCTCCCCGGCCGGCGGGTGACGCCGCTCCCGCCGCTCCTGGTGCTCACCGACCGGCGCGCCTGCGAGCGCCGGGGGCGCAGCCTGGCGGAGACGGCCGGGGAGGCGGTGACGGGCGGCGCGCGGGCATTCGTCCTGCGGGAGAAGGACCTCCCCACCGCCGGACGCCGCGAGCTGGGCACGGCCCTGCTCGGCCTGCTGGCCCCGGTGGGGGGCCTTCTCCTGATCGCCTCCGACGCCGCCCTCGCCGGGGCCCTGGGAACGGCCTGGGTGCACCTGGCCTCCGACGACCCCTGGCCATCCCGGGCAGCGGGGCTCCGAGCCGGCCGTTCCTGCCACGGCGCCGCCTCCCTGGCGCGCGCTCGGGACCAGGGCGCCACCTATGCGACGCTCTCCCCCGTCTTCGCCAGCCCCTCCAAGCCCGGCTACGGCCCGCCGCTCGGGCTCGCCGGGCTCGCCGGCCTGATCGATTCCGTCCCCGATCTCCCCGTCTACGCCCTGGGCGGGGTGGACCCGACGACCGCCGCTGCCTGCCGCACCGCGGGAGCGGCGGGGGTGGCCGTCATGGGCGCGGTGATGGGCGCGGCCGAACCCGCGGCAGCGACGCACGCGCTGCTCGCCGCGATGGACCAGAGGGCCACCCGCTGAGCGGCGCTAGTCGAGCTCGTCCTCGCTGGGGAGCATGAGCGTGTCCTGGAGGTCGTACAGGGCCTCCATCCAGTCGGCGATGGGGATCTCGTGGACCGGCCGCCTCACCAGGGGGTGCGACGCGTCGACGATGAAACGGCTGGCCCGGTGTCGGAGCTCCCCCGGGACGTCCACCTCCTCGGCGAGGTTCAGCATCTCGAACTCGTCGATGAGCTGGTCGATCGCCCGGATCTTCCGGCGGCGCGCGTACCTCGCGTCGCGCTCGGCCTCGGCGCGCTCCTGAAGCACGCTGATGGTCAGGCAGGTGTCCTGTATCGGCAAGCGCTCCCCCTCCTGAAGGGTGCTTGGACGCGATCTCACATCTGAGAGCCCGCAGAATGCTAGGCATGGAATCCCTGATCGGTCAAGGGTCCAAAGACCATCAGCAGGCTCCCGGACACCCCCGGTGACCGTCCCCGTGGCGGGCGGTCCGGAGGCCCGGGTGCGGAGGGCCGGAATGGCGGTCTTCCCCGGATTCGAGCTGCGCCGGCTGGCCCGGACCGCCAGCACCCAGGACGTGGTCCGCGCGGCCGCCGCGGCCGGGGCGGCCGAGGGGTTCTGCTGCGTCGCCGCGGAGCAGACGGCCGGGCGGGGTCGGTCGGGCCGGTCCTGGCTGGCGCCTCCCGGCAGCGCCCTGCTGATGAGCCTGCTGCTCCGCCGCCGGGGCGTGGCCGCCGCCGCCGTGCCGCTCCTGGCCGGGCTGGCCCTCGCCGACACGCTCGCCGCGCTGGCCGGGGTCGACTGCCGGCTCAAGTGGCCCAATGACGTGCTCGCCGGACCCGGGAAGCTGGCCGGGATCCTGACCGAGGTGGAGCCCGGAGGCGGGATCGTGCTCGGGCTGGGCGTGAACCTGACCGTCCCCTCCTTCCCCCCCGACGTTCCGGGGGTGAGCCTGGACCGCCTCGCCGGCGCGGCGCTCGGCTGGGACGCCGTCCTCGCTGCCCTCCTCCCCCAGCTCGGACGCCGCCTCTGTCAGGTGGAGGAGGGTGGGGTCCCAAGCCTCCGCTCCGACTGGACCGCGCGGGCGGCCGGTCTGGGCGGTCCGATCCGGGCGGAGACGGGCGCGTCGGTGGTGGAGGGGACGGCACTCGGCATCGACGACGACGGTGCACTCCTGGTGGGGACCGACCGCGGACAGCTTCGCCTGGTGGCGGGTGAGGTGCACCTCCTGTCGCCGCCCGGCGCGGCGTCCGGCCTCAGCGTTCCGAGAAGCTGAGGATCGCCGCCGGGTTGAGCAGCGCGAAGCGGTGCTGCACCGTGCTGGTCTCGCTGGTGATGGCGGTGACCCAGAGCGCCGAGATGTTGGTGATGGGGAGGAAGTCGCCGGGATGGGCTTCGAGGTGCTGCCGGAGGGTCTCTCCCGGGTCGAGATGGATGTCTCCCACCAGGGAGAAGGCGATGCTGTTGAACACCGCCTGGTGGGCGATCTTGCGGCGGCGTGCCTCGGGGTGGTCGCCCTCGGGCTGCGCGTCGAGCGGGCAGATGAGGATCACGGCCGACTTGGCGATGACGGTGTGGGGCTCGACGCGGCTGAGCACCGGGTAGTTGACCGAGAGGGGCTCGGACCGGGTGTCGCGCAGGGTCAGGTAGCGGTCGGCCTGATTCACCACGTCGCTGAGGCGATCGGTGCCAGGCACCTCCACCTCGCCGGTGAGCTTCATGAAGGTGGCGTATACCTCGACCTCGGTCCAGGTGCTGACGGCCTTTCCTCCGCCCGGTGGGATGTCCCGGGCAACCCGCGGTGATCGCGCCCACCTCCGATCGGTGCGAGCAGCTTCGTTTAAGCCGCTCGCACCAATCGAGGCAGGCGTCGTCGTTCGAGAGGAAGGCTAACAGGCCGACGCGGCGATCGTCTGAGCCCGTGGGCGGAGCTCCGCACCCCGCCCGGACGTCGCCAGCCGTAACCAGGGCGTCCGACGGGCGCTTCTGGGCAGGAGATGGCCACCCTATCCGCAGCCGTGGCGGCGAAGAGCGGCACCACCGGGCAGCGCCGGGCCGGCATCCTCTCCGTCGCCGCCCATCTGCCCGAGGGACTCCTGACCAACGCCGACCTCGAGGCGATGGTCGACACCTCCGACACCTGGATCATGGAGCGAACCGGGATCCGGAACCGCCACCGGGCCGGGGCCGGGGAGACCACCTCCGAGATGGGCGCCAAGGCGGCCCGCCTCGCCCTCGAGAAGGCGGGCCGGCCCGAGGTCGACGCCCTGGTGGTGACCACGGTGACCCCGGACACCCTCTTCCCGTCGGTCTCGTGCCTGATCCAGCGCAAGCTGGGGCTGGGGACGATCCCGGCCTTCGACGTGAACGCGGCGTGCAGTGGATTCACCTACGGGCTGATCGTCTCAGAGGGGCTGATCCGCAGCGGGGTGGCCGATAGCGTCCTGCTGGTGGCGGCTGAGTCGATGACCTCGCTCGTCGACTTCACGGACCGGGGCACCTGCGTCCTCTTCGGGGACGGTGCCGGGGCGGCGGTTCTCGGAGCGGTCGCCGAAGGGGGGATCGTGGCCCGGCGGTGGGGCGCGGACGGCAGCAAGGGCCACCTGATCTACTACGGCCCCAAGCCCGACGACCCCTCGACCCCCGACCGGCTGCGGATGGCCGGCAAGGGAACGTTCCGGATGGCGGTCGAACGCTTCTGCGAGGTCACCGAGCAGGTCTGCGCCGATGCCGGCTGGGACCCGGCCGGCATCGACCACTTCGTACCTCACCAGGCCAATCAGCGCATCATCGAGGCCGCCGCCCAGCGGCTGGGCGTCCCCATGGAGCGTGTGGTGGTCAACGTCGCGGAAACCGGCAACACCAGCTCTGCCTCGATCCCCCTCGCCCTGGCCGGCGCCGCCGCCCAGGGGCGGTTCAAGCCGGGCGACAAGGTCGTCGCGGCCGCGTTCGGCGCCGGCGCCACCTGGGGCGCGGTCGCCTGGGAGTGGGACGCGCAGTGATGCTGGGACGCTTCACCGCTCCGGGGCCGCCCCGCGAGCGGCCATTGCAGGCACCCGGCCCCAGGCTGCGCCCGGTGGCCCGCACGGGAAGCGTCGCCTGCAAGGGCTGTGGCCGCCGCTTCGTCCTGGAGAGGTACGAGGGCACGCTCCGGGTCTGCCCCTGGTGCGGCCATCACGGCCAGGTCCCGGCGATGGCGCGGGCGGCCCAGCTCGCCGACCCCGAGACCCTCGATCCCCTCGAGATCCATCTCCCCGACCGCGACCCGCTGGGCTTCGACGACGGGCGCCCCTACCCGGCGCGGGTCGCCGAGGCTCGGGAGCGCACCGGGCTGAGCGAGGCCTTTCTGATCGCCCGCGCCGACGTCGGCGGGACCCCGGCCGTCCTCGCGATCATGGACTTCGGCTTCCTGGGCGGATCGCTCGGGTCGGCCGCCGGGGAGCTCTTCGCGCGGGGCTGCGAGCTGGCGGTCCACGAGCGGAGGGCGCTGATCGCGGTCTCCAGCAGCGGGGGGGCCCGGATGCAGGAGGGGATCGCCTCCCTCGCCCAGATGGCCCGGTGCACCGCCGGGGTGAGCATGGTCGCGGGGGCCGGCCTCCCCTACATCTCGGTGCTCGCCGACCCCTGCTTCGGCGGCGTCACCGCCTCCTTCGCCGTCCAGGCCGACGTGATCCTCGCCGAGCCAGGGGCCCGGATCGGATTCGCGGGGGGGCGGGTCATCGAGCAGGCGGCCCATGAGGCCCTCCCCGAAGGTTTCCAGACCGCCGAGTTCCTCCTCAGCCACGGCATGGTCGACCAGGTCGTCGACCGGCGGGAGCTGCGCGAGCTGGTGTCCCGTCTGCTCGTGGCCATGACCTCGACCGGTCGCGGCGAGAGCGGCCGTGACCTGACGGCGGCGCTGCCGGACGCCGGCGACCGGCACCCCCTCTCGACCGCCGCTCCGCGCCACGCCCCGGCCGCCGACGAGCCCCCGTCGGCGGGACCCGGTCCCTCCGTCGCCGACCCGCTCTCCACCGCGGACCGCGAGCGCCAGGCCTTCGCGGCGGTGGAATTGGCACGCCATCCCGGCCGCCCCCGCGCCCTGCAGCTGATCCGGAGCCTCTTCCACGACTTCACCGAGCTGCGCGGGGACCGCCTCTTCGGCGACGACCGCGCCGTCATCGGGGGGCCCGCCCAGCTGGGCGGCTCGGGACCCACTCCCGAGGAGGACGTCTGGGTCATGGTGATCGGCCAGGAGAAGGGCAACGACGCCGCCTCCCGGGCCATCCACAACTTCGGCATGCCCCATCCCGAGGGCTACCGGAAGGCGATCCGGCTGATGCGTCTGGCCGAGAAGTTCGGCCTGCCGGTCATCTGCCTGATCGACACTCCGGCAGCGGCTCCCGGGGTCGGTGCCGAGGAGCGGGGCCAGGCCTGGGCGATCGCCGACTCGCTGCTGACGCTGCTCCAGCTGCGCACGCCGGTCATCTCCTGCGTGCTCTCCGAGGGTGGCTCGGGTGGCGCGCTCGCGTTGGGCATCGCCGACGCGGTGCTCGCCCTGGAGAACGCCGTCTACTGCGTGGCGCCGCCCGAGACGGTGGCGGCGATCCTCTATCGCGACGCCGCCCAGAAGGCGCGCGCCGCCGCCGCCCAGCGGCCCTGGGTCGGCACCGCCTACCGGCTGGGGCTGGTCGACGAGCTGATCCCCGAACCCGCTCCGGGCGCACACGCCCACCCCCAGGTGGTGGCCGGCGCGCTGCGCGGCGCCCTCCTCCGCCACCTCGCCGCGCTCCGGCCGCTGCCCACCGGCGATCTGCTGCGGCGCCGCGCCGAACGTTATCGCCGGGTCGGGGACTGACCCCGGCGGGTCCGCGGCAGCCCGGCAGCCCCCTCCGGCCGGTGCACTAGCATCCCCGGGGTGCAGGCATCGGACGGCGTCGCTCCCGCGGCCGGAGGGGCCGGCCACGTCATCTGGGACTGGAACGGCACCCTCCTGGACGACGCGCGGGCGGTGATCGCAGCCACGACTGCGGCCTTCGGCGAGGCCGGCATCGAGGCGGCCGTCTCCGAGGAGAGCTACCGGCGAAACTTCACCCGCCCGATCCGGGTCTTCTACGAGCGGCTGGTCGGCCGGCCGATCGGGTCCGAGGAGTGGCTGCGCCTGGACCACGCCTTCCACCATCGGTACCGCGAGCTCTCCCAGGGCTGCGGGCTGACCGCGGGCGCACGGGAGGCGCTCGAGCTGGCGCGCCGGCGGGGGTGGACGCAGTCGCTCTGCTCGATGCTTCCGGAGGAGTACCTGCTGCCGGCGGTGGAGGGGCACGGCGTCACCGGCTACTTCGTTCGGGTCGACGGGCTCCGCGGCGGGGAGCGTGGCGGCAGCAAGCTCATCCACCTGGCTGCCCACCTGGAGCGGCTGGGGGTCATGGCGGGGCGCACGGTGATGATCGGCGACACCGTCGATGACGCCGTGGCGGCGGGCGGCGCCGGGCTCGAGTGCGTGCTCCTCGACGGCGGGGGCGGGCTGCACTCCTCGGAGGCGCTGACGAGCGCCGGGGTTCCAGTGGTGGAAACCCTGGCGGAGGCGATGGAGGTGCTGCTCCCGCCGGCCTCCGGCTCCCTCCGCTGAGGGGCGCCCATCCAGGCCGGCTGTCAGCGGTCGCGCGACGCGGGCCCGCTGGTAGATTGGTTCGCATGCAGAAGGGCGACCTGGTCGCGGATTTCGAGCTCCGAGACGAGACCGGATCGCCGCGCCGCCTCTCCGAGTTCCTGGCCAGGGGCCCGGTGGTGCTCTTCTTCTACCCGGCGGCGATGAGCATGGGCTGCACCGTGGAGTGCCGCCACTTCCGCGATCTCGCCGGGGAGTTCGCCGCGGTGAACGGGCAGCGGATCGGCATCAGCACCGATGCCGTCAGCAAGCAGCAGCAGTTCGCCGAGCGCGACTCCCTCGACTACCCGCTGCTCTCCGACGCCGGCGGCGCCGTGGCTCGCCAGTTCGGCGTCAAGCACCGCTTCGGCCCCATCCCTGTCAAGCGCTGGACCTTCGTGATCGGCCAGGATGGCCGGGTGATCGAGGTGATCAAGAGCGGGACCCGGATGAGCCTCCACGCCGACCGCGCCCTGGAGGTCCTGCAGCAGTCATGAGGATCGGCATCATCGGCGCCGGCCGCATCGGCGGCACGCTCACCCGAAGGTTATCCGCGCTCGGTCACGAGGTGGTGGTCGCCAACTCCCACGGCCCCCAGAGCCTCGAGGAGCTGTGTGAGGAGACGGGCGCGAGCGCCTCGCTCGTGTCCGACGCCGCCCTTGGTGCCGAGCTGGTGATCGTCACCATCCCGGAGCGCGCCATCCCCGGGCTGCCCGCGGGCGTCCTCGATGGCGCCGTCCCGGGTGCCCCGATCGTCGACACCGGCAACTACTACCCGGCGCGCGACGGGCGGATCACAGAGATCGAGACAGGTTTGACTGAAAGTCGGTGGGTGAGCCGGCAGCTGGGCCGGCCGGTGGTCAAGGCGTTCAACAACATCCAGTCCCAGCACCTGCTGGAGATGGGACGGCCGGCGGGGACGCCGGGCCGGATCGCCCTGCCGGTCGCCGGTGACGAGGCCGACGCCAAGGCCGTGGTCATGGGCCTGGTCGACGAGCTGGGCTTCGACCCGGTGGACGCGGGCGGCATCGACGACTCCTGGCGGCAGCAGCCGGGCACGCCGGTCTACGCGGCCGACCTCGACGCCGCCGGGGTCCGGGAGGCGCTGCGCGGGGCCAGCCCGGAGCGGGGGCCCGACTTCCGCGCCTGAGAGCACAGCCGCCGTCCGCACCGCCGGCGCGGGCACGGCGGGTTGGCCGGGACGGGTCGGTGGTACGCTCTGCCACGTGACGTACCGCCCCATCTCCGGCCCCTCCCCCGCACCGCAGCCTCCGCTGCCGCGCTGAGTCAGGCTGGGCGCCTCCGCACCGGGTGGGCGCGAGCGGGGCGCACCTCCTCGCCAAGAAATCCGGGCGGAAGGCGGGTCAGTAGCCCGATCTCCTCGGAGAGGAATCCGATGACCTGCTCCCGAGGGTAGCTCCGGGCGTCGGTGAGATCCAGCTTGCGCAGCCGCCATTCCACGGCCGGGCGCCGCCACGGCGGGTTCTGGCGCCGCGCCTCGTACGCCGCGAGGCGGCGCACCAGGCGGTGGAAGTCCTGGTACACGAGCTTGTTCCGAGCACGTTCCTCCTTCAGGGCGGGCGCGAGCGCGCCCCACCACGAGAGGGCGAAGGGGTAGAAGAGGGCCCAGGCGTCGCGGAGCCGGACCGCCCTGGCGCTGACCAGGTACCCGACCAGCTCGAAGGTGTCGAGAACATCGATTGCCTGGCCGGAGAGCTCACCGCTGCGGCGATCCAGGTCCCCGCGCAGATGCTGGGCGAGGCGGGCTCGGCGCAGCCGAGACTCCGGCGAGTCCCACTGCTCGATGAGCTTCCAGAGGTTCTGGATGCCGATGGAGCGCCGGTCACGCCGCCCCTCGAGGATGAGTCCGACCGCCGCCACCAGGGCGGCGACCGACGCCCCGACGGCGGCGATCGCCTGCCAGTCAACGGTCGTCGTGGGGAGGTCCACACGCGCGGACGCGGCGATCGTCAGCGCCTGCAAGGTGCCCAGCACGACTGCGCATTCTGGGGGATCGGACCGGGGGCCACGGCCGCCGGCCACCCCGACCGGGTGCCCGGGCCGGCCCCGCACCGAGCCGGCGAGTTGACCGGCGCCCCCGCCCCTGGTAGGGTCATTCGCGAACCCACGTTCGTACTCCACGATGCCGTACCGAATCCTCCACCTGGCCGACCTGCACCTCGATCGCCCGTTTGCCCAGATGGGCTGCCACCGGGAGCTGGCGCGACGCCGCCGCCAGGGGCTGCGCGAGGCGCTGCGCCGGGCCGGCGAGAGTGCTCAGGACCACGGCTGCGGAGCCGTCACCATCGCCGGTGACCTCTTTGAGCACGAGAGGGCGGGCGCGGAGACCGCCCAGTTCCTCAGCGAGACCTTCGCCTCCTGGGCCCCGATCCAGGTGCTGCTCGCCCCCGGCAACCATGACCCGCTGGTGCCGGGAAGCCTCTACCTGCGGGTCCGCTGGCCGGAGAACGTCCACCTCTTCCAGGGATCGACCCTGGAGCCCTTCGAGCTGGCCGACGGGCTCACCGTCTGGGGACTGGGCCACCACGAGCCGGCCTGGACCGGAAACCCCCTGGACGGCGGTCCGGGGCGAGGCGGCGAGAGCCGGCGCGGCCGGGCCGGCGGCGGCATCCACCTGGCCCTCTTCCACGGGGCCGAGACCGGCAGCCGTCCCCCGGGCAAGGCGGTCCACGGACCCTTCGCCGCCGCCGAGATCCGAGAGCGAGGCTTCGCGCTGGCCCTCTGCGGCCACTACCACGGCCGCCGCATCGACCTGGGCACCGGGCTCATCTACCCCGGCAGCCCCGAGCCGCTGGCCTTCGACGAGAGCGAGCCCCGCGGTCCGGTGATCGTCGAGATCGGCGGCCGCGGCGAGGTCCGCTGCACCGGCCTGGAGACCAACCGGTGGCACGCGGGGATCGTGGAGTGCGGCCTGGACGGCGTGACCAGCCTGACGGCGACCGTGGACCGGGTCAGCGCCGAGGTGCTGACGGCCACCGCGGGCCGCCCTTTGGAGCGGACCACCCTGCGCGTGGACCTGGTGGGAGGCGTGCCCCCCAGCCTCGGCATCGATCTCTTCGACTGCGAGAGCGCCGTGCGGGACACCACCGGCGTGGCGGCACTCCGGATCCGCGACCTGACGGCTCCCGCCGAGGACCTCGACGCCCTGGCCGAGGAGCGGACCACTCGCGGCGCCTTCGTCCGGGTGGCGATGGAGGCCCTGGCGGCGGCCGCGAACCCCGAGGCGGCGGCGGTCGTCGGCGACGCCCTCCGCTACGGCCTGGAGGCCTTCGCCGGCAGCGAGGTGGGGTTGCGGTGAGGCTGGAGCGGCTCGAGGTCAGCGGTTTCGGCCGGCTGCGGCAGCAGCGCTTCGACTTCGGCGAGCGGATCACCATCGTCCTCGGGCCCAACGAGTCCGGCAAGTCCACCCTGCACCGCGCCATCCGGGCAGCCCTCTACGGCCTGGACGCGGGAGGCCAGGGCAGGCCCCGGGAGCGCAGCGACTGGGCACGCTGGCTGCCCTGGGGGCCCGGCCGCTTCGGCCTGACCCTCACGTACCGGCTGGACGGCGGACGCCGGCTCCGGGTGGCCCAGACCTTCGACCGCGACCGCGTTCAGGCCCAGGTCCAGGAGCTGGGCGGCGAGGACGTGACCCAGCAGTTCCGGGTCGGGAGGTTGGTGTGCCCGGGTCGGTTCCATCTCGGCATCGACGAGGCGGTCTTCTGCGCCGCCGCCTGGCTGGGCGACGACGGCCTGCCCCTCAGCGCTCCCGAGGCGCCGCCGCAGCAGGCGGGTCGCCTGCGCGAGGCGCTGGAGAAGCTGGTCGACGCCGGTGCCGAGGGGACCACCGCCGCCGATGCGATGAGGCGCCTCGGGGAGGCCCTGGAGCGTGTCGGCACCGAGCGGCGCGTCACCAGCCCTCTGGGGGTCGCCACCGCGCAGACCCGGCGGCTCGAGGCCGACATCGAGGCGGCCCAGCGCCGGCTCGCCGCCTTCGCCGGCGACCAGGAGCGGCTGCGCGGTCTGGAGGCCGAGGCCGAGCTGACCGCCGAGGCGGCGACCTCCTCGCAGCGCGCGTGGATCGGCGGCCGGATCGCCGTGCTCTCTGCCCAGGAGGCGGCGATGACCCAGGCCGCGGAGGAGGCGGCCGAGCTGGTGGCGGCGCTGGAGGCGGAGAACGCCCACGCCGCGTTCCCCGTGGAACAGGAGGCGGCGATGACCGCCCTCGGGGGAGAGCTGCTCCAGGTGAGCCGCTCCGCCACCGAGGCGCGGACCCGGTGGGAGGCGGCCCGGGAGCATCTGGACGCCCTGCGCCGCCGCCGTGCCGAGATCGCCACGGGGCTGCAGGCGCTGCCGGACACGCCCCCGGTCGGCCCCTCCGCGGCGGCGGCCGCGGGCGCGCTGCGGCGCCGCGTCGAGGTCTCAGCCGCGATCTCCCACCGCGACGAGGAGCTCGCCGCCAGCGCCCGGGAGGAGGCGCTGCGCCGGGAGATCGCGACCACCGGCCTGGGTGGCATCGAGCCCGCTGAGCTGAGTGAGGTGGCGGAGCTGGTCGCCTCGGCGCGCGGCTGGGGGGCGCGCACCCGGATGGCGCTCGGCCTGCTGGCGGGCGCAGCGCTGGCGGGAGCGGCCGGGGTCGCCGGCCTCTCCGCCGCGGGCCGGCATGGCGCGGCCACCGCGGTCATGATCGGATGGCTCCTGGCGCTCGCGGCTCTGGCGGCAGCCGGACTGTTCGGTGCCCGCCGCGCGGCCCGGGCGCGCCGCGACCTTGCGACGCGCGTGCCCGGGCTGGACCTGAGCCCCGCGGGGCTCACCCGGCTCGCGGCCAGCCTGCCCGCGGCGCACAGCCTGCATCGCGAGCGCGAGCAGCAGGCGGCGGCCGTCGAGGTCCATCGCACCGAGCTGGCGCGCACCCGCGCCGAGCTGGAGGCGGCGGTGGACAGCTGCCTGGCCCTGGCCCGCGAGGCGGGGCTGAGCGCGCCCCCTCGACCACCCGGCGGCAACCGCCCCGAGACGCTGGTGGAGACGGCGGCCGCGGCCCTCGCGACCGTGGACGAGGCGGCGCGGGTGACGGCGCGCCGGCGGGAGCTGACCGCGGAGGATGCCGGCCTGGCGGAGCGGGAGGTGCAGCTCGCCCAGGCGGGCGCCGATGAGGAGCGCTGCCGCGCCGCGGCCCTGGCCGTCGAGGCGCGCATCCGAGCGCTGAGCGCGGCTGCGGGTCTCGACCCCGCCCTCCCCCCGCCGGCGGCGGTCACCGCGTTCCGCGATGCCTGCGCGCATCGCCGGGCGCACGACCAGCTGGCCGCCCGCCTGGCCGAGGCCCGCCGCCGCGAGCGCCTGGGGGGCTCTGATCTCGAGGCGGTCGGCCGGCAGCGGATCGAGCTGACCGAGGAGCTGAGGCGTCGGGGCGGCGATCCGGAGGAGGATGCCGCGATTCCCGTCGATGCCGCCGGCGTGGGCGTGCTGGAGCGCACCGCCGAGGCCGCGCGACGGCGCGCCGAGGACGCCACCTCCGAGGCTCAGCGGCTCGCGGCCCGGCTCGACGGCCAGACCGGGAGCCTTCCGTCGCTCGCCGATCTCGAGGACGAGCTGCTGGCGGTGACCGCCGCCCGGGACCGGGCCCTGCACCAGCAGGAGTCCCTGCAACGCGCCCTGGCCATGATCGACGCGGCCGGTCGCGACGTCCACGAGCGCCTGGCGCCGCGGCTGGCCGCCTCGATCTCGAGCCGGCTCGCCCTCCTGACCGGGGACCGCTACACCGAGGCCAACGTCGATATGGAGCACTTCGCGGTCGCCCTGGCGTCGGCCGATCGCGACCAGCTGGTGGGCCTCGACGTCGTCTCCCATGGGACCCGGGACCAGGTCGCCCTGCTCCTCCGGCTCGCCCTCTGTGAGGTGCTGGGCGACGCCGGCGAACAGATCCCCCTGCTTCTCGACGAGCCGCTCACCTCCGCCGACCCGGACCGCCGGCGCGGGCTCCTCGAGTTCCTGGCACAGCTGTCCTCAACCAACCAGCTGGTGGTCACCACCAGCGACCCGGCGCTGGCCGCCACCCTGGCCGGGCTGGGCGATCCGGAGACGACCGCCGTCATCGACCTGGGCGGTGGCGGTGAAGCGGTGACGATCCCGCTCCCCACCGACCCGTTGAGCAGGGTGCTGAACAACCCTCGACGGTCCTGACGCCCCCATTCTCGGCGAGGGTTGTTCAGCGCCCTGCTAGAGCGCCGCAGCCACACGCACCAGGCCCTCGAGGTCGCTGACTGGGGCCGTGATCAGGGGCACGCTGGCGGTGGCGACGTTGCCGAAGCGTCCCAGACGGGCGAGCTGGCGAGCGTCGCGCTGGGCGAGCTCGGAGAGAAGCAGGTAGGCGCGGCCCAGGCTGGCCGCCGCGGCCGCGTCGACGGGAGTGCCGAGGGCCCGGGAGAGTGCCCGGGCGCCGCGGTGGTCGTCGGCGAGGACGCCGGCCGCCCGGATCGCCGCCTCAGCGGTGAGGAAGTCCGGGAGAACGCGGTTGACGACGACCGCGCGCAGGGGCATCGAGAGCTCGCGCAGCTTGGAGGCGAAGTGCTGTGCCTCGGCGAAGGCCGGCATCTCCGGGGTCGTGACCACCACGAAGCCGACCCGGCGGCTGCGCAGCAGCCGGCTCACCGAGCGGGCTCGCTGCTGAACCCCCCCGTAGAGCGTCTGGAGGTCGCCGACGAAGTCGCCCAGCTCGCCCAGCACCTCGCTGCCCAGCAGCCGGTCGGCGATGTGCAGCAGCGGGGCGGCGGCGAGGTTCATGGCGTGGAAGCCGATGCGCGAGGGATGGGCCAGCCAGGAGAGCAGGCGGGCGCCCACGAAGTCGGCCACTCGCTCCGGCGCCTCCAGGAACTCCAGGGCGCTGCGAGAGGGGGGGGTGTCGACGACCAGGCAGTCGTACTCGCCCCCCTCGTGGAGCTCGTACAACGCCTCCATGGCCGCGTACTCGTGGCTCCCGACGAAGGCGTCGCTGATCCCCTGATAGAAGCGGTTCTGGAGGATCCTGCGGGCGACCTGGCGGTTCGGGGCGTAGCGCTCCACCATCCGATCCCAGACCGACTTCTGATCGAGCATGGCCGCCACCAGCTGCCCGCGCAGCGGCAGTCCAGCGTCCCGGAGGCGGCTGGCGGAGACGGCGACGGGGTCGGCGCCGATCCCGGTCATCCCCAGCGCGGTGGCGAGCCGGCGGGCGGGGTCCACGGTGAGCACCATCACCCGCCGGTCGGAGATCGAGGCGATGGCGGCCGCCAGGGCGGCGCTGACCGTCGTCTTGCCCACCCCCCCGCTCCCGCAGCAGACGATCACCTCGAGACCGCCGAGGCGGTGGGCCAGGCGCAGCGCGGCGGCCGGGGCCGGATCCTCCTGCCCCCGTGGCCCCTCGCCCGCCCGGCTCATCCCGCCGCCTCCAGCGCCGCGGCGACGACCCGCGTGGTCGCCAGACCCGGCCGGGCAGAGGTGAGCGGCACGGTGACGACGGGCACCGAGAGCTGCGCGCTGAGCCGCCGGGCGAAGGGCTGGCCGAGACGGCTGAGGGCGTCGAACAGGCGCACCCCCTCCCGCAGCCCCGCCACCCCCTCGCCGAGGACCTCGGCCGCCGCCGCCTCGCCGTCCGGCTCCGCCAGCCGGTCCAGCAGTTGCCGCTGGCGCGGGGAGGCGACCGAGCCGACGCTGCGATTGAGGAAGCAGGGCCCCAGGCCGATGTCGGTGCCGCTGACGACCTGGTCGTGGAGCTGGATCGCCTCGACCACCGGCATCTCCTCGGGGAGGGCGGTGATGCAGAGGGCGGTCTTGCGATGATCGGTCACCATCGCGTCGACGAAGTCGACCTGCGAGCGCAGCATCCCGCCGCGGACCAGGCGGCGCATCGAGCGGGCCGCGGTGAGCTGGGGCAGGACCTCGCCGCTCGAGGTCGCGTCGACGACGATCAGGTCCCAGACCGGCCGCCCGTCGGGCTCGTTGCGGCGCTCCTCGTGGGCGATCTTGCCGATCATGAGCATGTCCCGCGGGCCGGGCACCCCGGTGGCGACGAAGTCGAAGACGCCGGCGAGCGGCGTGAGGCGGGTGAAGCGGGGCACCTTGAAGAAGATCGCCAGGTACTCCTGGAATGAGTCCTCGGGGTGAAGCGCGAGGACGGAGAGGTTGCGCTGCACGACCACCGGACGGAAGCCCACCGGCGGATGCCCCAGCGCCTCCGAGAGGTCGCCCTTGGCGTCGACCTCGACGGCGAGCACCCGGATGCCGCGGCGCGCCGCCACCAGAGCCAGCGCCGCCGCGATGGTGGTCTTCCCGGTGCCCCCCTTTCCGGCGACGAAGACGACCCGTTTGCGGAGGAGGTCGTCGAGGCGGGTGCGTCCACCCGCGGGCTTGGGCGGCGCCAGGGTGGTTCAGGCCCGGTCCGGGCCGCCCTGGACGGCGGCGAGCACCTCGCCGGCGTGCCCCTCCGGCTTGACCGTCCGCCACTCGCGGGCGACGCGGCCGTCGGGATCGATCAGAAACGTCGAGCGATCCACGCCCTGGTACTCGCGACCATCCCTCGACTTGGTGACCCAGAGCTGGAAGAAGTCGATGAGCCGGCGATCGGGGTCGCTGATCAGCGGGATGCCGAGCTCGCACGTGGAGATGAAGCGGTCGTGGCTCTCGCCGGAGTCCGGGGAGACCCCATACACGGCCGCGCCGGCGCGCTCGAACTCGGGCCCCAGCCGGGTGAACTCCTGGGCCTCGAGGGTACAGCCCCGGGTCTCGTCCTGGGGGTAGAAGAAGAGGATGGTCCGCCGGCCGGCGAGGTCGGAGCGCCGCAGCCGGCCGCCGCCGCTCAGCTCCAGGTCGAAGTCGGGCAGAGTGACCGTCTCACCCATCCGCATGCTCCCAGAGGTGGATCCTTCAGGAGCGACTCTACGAGCCGCGTCACCCGGCCCGGACTCGTCAGTTGAGGAGTGCGCGGAGGCGGCCGACCACCTCGGTCACGTGGCCGCGATCCGGCGCGTCGGCCGGCGCCGCGTTGAGATAGTCGGTGAGGTCGCGGAGCGCGCCCTGTGGACGCCCCATCTGCCAGAGGAGGAGGCCGCGGTCGCGGCGCTCGGTGGGCTGGTCGGGGAGCAGGTCCACGCAGCGATCCGCCGCCTGGATCGCCAGCGGCCAGCTCTCCAGGCTCGCGTAGCAGCCCCGGAGGTTCCGCGACATGCGCACCAGGATGCGCCGGGTCGAGGCCGGCTCCAGCCAGTGGGGCTCCAACCGCTCCGGCTCCCGGCCGAGATGGCGCCCGGCGGTGCGGCGGAGGTCCTCGTCGTCGAGCGGCTCACCGGAGCAGGCGTCCACCACCAGGCCCTCGACGCGCACCGCGAAGTGGCCGGGCAGGGCGATGCCCTCCACCCGGATGCCGGCCCGCCTGCCCACCCCCATCCAGATCGCGCCGCAGGCGATCGGGGTGCCCGCGCCGCGCTCCAGGACCGAGTTCAGGTAATGGGTGCGGGGGTCGCCGCCACCCGCCGCCCGGAGCTTGAGGCGGGCCCGCAGGAGGATGGCCAGAGCGGCCGACGGCCCGGAGGCGGCGCCCCCATCCAGATCGCGGGCCAGGTCGTCGAGCACGCTGAGCCAGTGATCGGGATCGACGGCGGCGGAGTCCTCGACGGCCATCCAGAGGGCCGCCTCGGCCACGTCCGACGAGGGGTCGGCCGCGGCGGCTAGCAGCAGGGTGCGGGGGTCGGCAGGCGCCATCGCCGGGTATGATGCCCGGCCGGGCACCCGGCACCGCTGGGATGGGCCGACCCGAGCGAATACACTGAGGCGGAGATGCTGCTGGACGAGATCACCTGCCCCGACGACCTGCGCGGTCTCGGCCCCCAGGACCTTACCCGGCTGTGCGGGGAGATCCGCGAGTTCCTGGTGGACGCGGTCTCCCGCACCGGGGGCCACCTGGGGCCCAATCTGGGGGTGGTCGAGCTGACCGTCGCCATCCACCGGGTCTTCCAGTCGCCCCGGGACGCCCTGGTCTTCGACACCGGCCACCAGGCCTACGTGCACAAGATGCTGACCGGCCGGGTGGCCGACTTCGCCCGGCTGCGCCAGCGCGGCGGGCTCTCCGGCTACCCGAACCGGGCCGAGTCGGAGCACGACATCGTCGAGAACTCCCACGCGTCCACCGGGCTCAGCTACGCCCTGGCCCTGGCCAGCGCGCGCCAGCTGACCGGGGAGCCCGGCAAGGTGGTCTGCGTCGTCGGCGACGGGGCCCTGACCGGCGGCATGGCCTACGAGGCGCTCAACAACATCGGCCACCTCCGGCCGGACCTGATCATCATCCTCAACGACAACGGGCGCTCCTACGCACCGACCATCGGGGGTATCGCCGAGAACCTCGGCCAGCTCCGCCTCTCCCCCACCTACGAGGCCGCCAAGGACGCGACCGGCCGGACCCTGCGCCACCTCCCGCTGGTCGGCGACTCCGCGTACCAGGCCGCCAAGCGGGTCAAGGAATCGCTCAAGCAGCTGGTCGCCACCACCTCCATCTTCGAGACCCTGGGCCTGAAGTACGGCGGCCCCATCGACGGCCACGACATCGCCGCCGTGGAACGGGCCCTGCGCGATGCGGCCGCCTACCGAGGACCGGTGGTGATCCACGTGGTCACCAACAAAGGCAACGGCTACGCCCCCGCAGTTCAGGACGAGATTGACAAATACCACGGGGTCTCGACCTTCAACCCCGAGGACGGCAGCTTCGCCGTCAAGGCCGCCTCCTGGACCGACCTCTTCGGAGAGGCCCTCCTGGAGGCCGCCGAGAGGGATTCGCGGATCGTCGCCATCACCGCGGCGATGGCCTCCTCCACCGGGCTGCTCGAGTTCGCGGAGCGCTTCCCCGACCGGTTCTTCGATGTCGGCATCGCCGAGCAGCACGCGGTTACCTTCGCCAGCGGGCTGGCCATGAAGGGGCTCAGGCCGGTGGTCTGCATCTACTCGTCGTTCCTGCAGCGCGCCTTCGACCAGGTGGCCTGCGACGCCTGCCTGCACCGGCTGCCGGTGACCTTCGTCATCGACCGGGCCGGGATCACCGGCGACGACGGGCCGTCGCATCACGGCATGCTCGACCTCGCCTACCTGCGTTGCATCCCCAATCTGGTGGTGGCGGCGCCGAGCAGCCCCGACGAGATGCGCCGGATGCTGGCCACGGCGCTGGCGAGCGACGGTCCGTTCGCCTTCCGCTACCCGCGTGGCTCCGCTCCCGGCTCGGCCACGGCCCCGCTCGAGCCGATCACCATCGGCCGCTCGGTCACCCGGCGGGAGGGCACGGATATCGCCATCCTCGCGATCGGGAAGATGGTCAGGGTGGCGCTGGATGCCGCCGAGAAGCTCGGGGCCCAAGGGGTCAGCGCCACCGTCGTCGATGCGCGCTTCGTGAAGCCGCTGGACCCCCATCTCGCCGACGTCGCCGCCGCCCACCGCGCCGTGCTCACGGTCGAGGACGGCACCCGGGTGGGGGCCTTCGGGAGCGCCGTGGCCGAGCTGCTCGGGGACACCGGGGTGGCGGTCCCGATGCGCCGCCTGGGCATCCCCGATCGCTTCGTCGAGCACGGGAGCCAGGGGCTCCTGCTCAGCGAGCTGGGACTGGACGTCGACGGCATCGTCCGCCAGGCGCGGGAGCTGCTGGCGGCGGTGCGGCGCGAGCCCGTCCTCACCTGACGGCGGTGCCGGTGTGGGCACGGTGCTCGTGACCGTGGCCGGGCCCGGCTCCCGGCTCGAGGTCGCGCTTCCGGACGACGCCCCGGTGGGAGAGATCGTCCCGATGCTGGTCCGCCGCTCGGTGCCCGACCCTCAGCCGTGGAGCCGCTGGGCGCTGGGGCCGCCGGGAGGCCAGCCCTTCGCCCCGGGACAGACCCTGCGGGCTCTGCGGGTGGGCGCCGGCGCCGAGCTGGAGCTGCGGGACATGGTCGCCCGCGAGCCGGAGGCGGAGCAGCCGCCGGCCCCCCCGGAGGCCGGCCCGGCGGGAGCGGTGGACCGCGACCTGCTCCGGCAGCGGGTCACGGATCTCGCCGAGCGGCTGGTGGGCGACGTGGCCGGCATTCGTGCGGGCCGCAACCCACTGCTCGAGTACGCCGCCCCCGAGGCCCGGCGGCGGCTGCGCGCCCTGGCACCGGGAGCGTTCGACCGGGCCGCCGGCGCCGGGTTCTCCGGGCTCAGCCTGGCCGTCACCTGGCACCGCGACGCCCGCTCCCCGATCGAGGCACTGGCCCGCTTCACCGAGGTCGACGGGGGGGGCGGGGCCACCTCCCCACGCCCGGGTGCCGCGGCGGCGGCCCGCCGGATCAGCATCCAGATGACCCTCGACCCGGAGTGCCGCCACCTCCTCGAGGTCACGGTCTCCGCGGATCCGCCGGTCAGCCGACCGTGACCGGTGCGCTCTCCGGGATCGTGACACGCTCCAGGCCCGCGTCCCCCAGCACCTGGACGCCGACCGGGTAGCTCCCGTCCGCGCCGGCGCCGCTCTGGACCTGGGCGTTGAACTGGAGCTTGAGCTCGCCGGGTGTGCTCCCGTTCGCGGGGGGTAGGACGAAGCCGTCGAAGAAGGGGAGCTCCGAGCCCTCGATCGGGTCCATGCCGCCACTGCGCCCGGAGTTGCCGGTGATCTCGATGCCCCCGTCGAAGGCGAAGACGGGGGGCAGGGTGACCAGCACGCTGACGTCCTTTGCCTGCCCGCTGCCGGTGTTGAGAACGGTCACCGTGTAGGTGACGTCCTGGCCGGGCACCGCGTTGCCGGGGGTGACCGTCACGTTGGCGGAGAGCTGGGGTGCCGCCAGCAACGTGAGCTTGAGCGGGCTGCTCTGGGCGGTGTCGGTGGTGGAGCCCGAGGCGCTCGCCGTCATCGACCACGGGCCAGGGCTTCCCCCCGCCACGGCCTCGAACTGGATCATGATGTTGTCGCCGTAGCCGGCCAGCTCCCAGACCCCCCAGCTCGGGTCCTGGCTGTTGCCCTGCGGATAGACCGGGGTGGTCCGCACCGCGCTCCCGCCCAGGTCCAGGGTGTCCGAGTAGCGGAAATCGGCGGGGAGGTCGGCGGTCACGGTGACCCCGGAGGTGCCCGCCGCCCCCGCGTCGGTGACAGTGATGACGAAGTCGACGACCTGGCCGGATTCGATCTGACCGGCCTCGATGCTCGGATCCTGGGCGGAGGCGATCGAGAGCGTGACGCCGAGGGAGGTCGGACCACCGCCACAGCCGGCGGCCGCAGCCGAGCCGAGCAGGACCGGCACGACGATCAGGGCGGCAAGCCTCCTCACCCGAACGGCCCCGCGGGGCGCGCCGGGGCCATGCCGGGGCGGCTCACGCCCTCTGAGCGGCCCGCATCGGCGCGAGCGGGCGGCGTTCGCGGCGGGGCGGCATCAGGGGCACGTCGGTGGCCCGGGGCAGCGGGTCCGGGAAACCCGCCTCGGCGAGAAGGCGCAGGGTGAGGGCGACGTCGAGGCCGACCACCGTGTCCACGCGTCCACTCACGGCCTCGACCAGGTCACCGCCACCACCCTGGACCCCGTAGGCGCCGGCCTTGTCGAGCGGCTCGCCGCTGGCGACGTAGGTGATCAGCTCCTGGTCGGAGAAGTCGCGCATCTTGACGAGCGAACGCGAGACGGAGAGCGCCTCGCTGTCGGTGCCGGTGTGCAGCACGCAGATGCCGGTCAGCACCGTGTGCCGGCGGCCGCGCAGCTCGGCGAGCATGCGGAGCGCAACCTCGGGCGTTCCGGGCTTGCCGAGCGGGCCGTGGGGGCCCACCACGACGGTGTCCGCGGCGACCACGAAGCTGCCGGGCTCGACCCGCGCCGCCACCACCACCGCCTTCTGCCGGGCGATGAGCTGACAGCCGAGGTCGGCGCACATCCCCGGGGGTAGCGGGGCGTCGGGCGGCGGCTCGAGAACGGCGAACCGGATCCCGGCTCGGGTCAGCAGCTCACGCCGCCGCGGGCTCGACGAGGCGAGCACAATGCGCGCCATCTGCGTGCTCGACGCCCGGGGACCGTGCCGGAACGGGGACGCCGTCCGAACGCCGTGCAGATTCTCGTCTGGGTCGGTCATGCGCCCTCAGCCACGTGCGTGATAACTCGGTCCTCTCCCCCGCGTGTGACCCCACCCAGCTGCGATCGTACCATCGCACGGGGCCCCCGCAGTCACCCAAAGCGGGCGATTAGGCTAATTGATTCAATTATGAGCGAATTCGCCCTGCTCGTGCCCCGCGCTCACGCCAGCGCGATGACGAGCGAGATCACCGCCGGCACCAGCGCGAGCAGGCTGAGGGCCGGGGTGGCGTGGGGGAGCAGCTGCCGTGCTCCGGCAATCAGCCCGGCGTAGACGACCACGGCCAGGGCGCAGACCAACGCCACCAGGGGAGCGGGGAGCCCGGCGAGGGGGGCGAAGACGAGCAGCGAGAGTCCGGCGAGGCCGACCGCCGCGGTGAGGGCCGCCCGACCCGCGCGAGCGGTGCTGGGGTCGAACGGACGCACCACGCTGGGCAGCGCGACCAGGACGGCGGCCACCGCCCACGGTCTCGCGGCGCCCACCGTGCCACCGGCGACGGCCAGGGTGCGCAGATCGAGGGTTCCGGCTGCCGCGGCGAGGCCGAACAGCGGTGCGAGGACCGCCACCGCAGCCACCGCGCGCTGCCAGGGCCAGCTCTCGCTGGTGGCCCAGGCGACACCCGCGGCGAGCGCGGTGATGAGCACCAGCAGGCTGACCCCGGCGGGGAGACCGAAGAGCGGCGAACCGGGAAGGGCCAGCATCCCGCAGGCGGCGGTGACACCGACGGCCGCGACCAGCTCGTCGAGCTGCGCCGCGCCGAGCCCCGGGGGCATCCGGGCGGCGGCGGTGGCGGCGAGGGCGACCGCGCCCGCGTACGCGGCGCCGGGGAAGAAGGCCACGGCCGCGATGGCGCTGAGGATGGCGAGCGGGTTCACGCGCCGGGCCCGAAGACGAGGTGGACGGCGCCCATCGGGAGCAGACCGGCGGCCAGCGCCACCAGGGGGACGGCCCAGGCGACCGCCACCCGGTGGTGGGGCGCAGGCTTCCCCGCGGTGGTCTCGCCGCGAGCGGCGGCCAGAACGGCGGCAACGGTCACCAGGCCCCCGGCGACCAGGCACCCGGCGGCCGCCGGGGCCCCGAAGGCAGCGCACGCCTCGAGCACCAGGAACCGGCCCCAGAAGGCCGGCGAGGGCGGCAGGCCGCAGAGCGCCAGCCAGGCCAGCCGGCGCGGGGGCCCGAGGCCGGGTCGCGACGGCTGGAGCAGCAGGGGGGCCACGACCAGGTGGGTGAGGATCAGGACGAGCCCGCCGGCGAGTGCGGCCGGCTCCCCCGTGCCGATGCCCGCAGCGACGAGGCTGAGATCGCCGAGGGCCAGCCGCCCGTACCGGGTGGCCGGGCCGGCGCGCAGGGTTTGCACTCCGGCCCAGATCGCGCTGCCCAGCCCGCACACGAGCAGGGTGTGTTGGAAGGCGAGGCCGGCCGCCAGCGGGAGCACCCCGGCCATGGAGAACGCGCACAGCAGCACGGCGGGAGCGAGGAGCAGCAGCCAGGTGGCGAACTCCGGTGCCCGCAGGTCGGCCAGGGCACCGGCCGCCCAGCCGCCCAGCGGGACCACCGCGGCGAGGGCGAGCACGCCCACGACCAGCAGGCCGGCGACCATCCCCGGCTGGGAATCCGGGGCCACCGCCGGGAGCAGGAGGCTGGCCGCGATCAGGGCGGCAGCCCCCATGCCGGCCACTCGCCCGGTGGCCAGGGTGGCGCGGCTGGGGGCCACGGTCACCCAGCGGAGGGTCAGAGCGCCCACGCCCAGCAGCGCCGCCACCCCGAAGAGAAGGGGCGAGCCGGCGGAGAGGAGGACGACGACGGCCGCCCCGACGCTTCCCAGCGCGAGCAGCTCGCGGCCGTCGAGACGCTCGGCGAGCAGCAGGCAGACCCAGAGGGCCACGGCTCCCGCGCAGATCAGGCCGGCAGCCTCGCGCGATAGGGACAGCCCCCCGCCCAGGAAGGGGTCGGGACGGGCTCCGCCGCGCACCGCCAGCAGCGTGAGGGCGGCCAGCAGGAGCGGGGCAGCGAAAGCGGCCGGCCGGCGAAGGCGGGGGGGCGCCAGGCCCGCCGCCACCCCCACCAGCCCCCAGGCTGCGGCCAGCCAGGCGGCGTTCACGGGCTCACCACGGGCGCCGGACGCCGGTGCCGGGAGCCGCGCCAGCCATCGATCGCCGAGACGCACGGCGCGATCGCGATCACCCCGGTGGTGTCCGGGAGCGGCGCGCCCCCGCCCCGTAGCAGCCAGCCCACCCCCACCGCCAGGGCGATCACGGCCATCCCGACCGCGAGATCGCTCAGGTTGCGCGCGAGGAGGATGCGCAGCACCCCGCAGAGGAAGACGAAGGCCACCGGGAAGAGGACCCCCTGGACCGCGGCGACCGAGCCAACCGGCACGTTGAAGCTGACCCAGGAGGCGGCCACCAGGGCGACCAGGGAGGCGGTGACCCGGACGCTGCGAGGCCCGAACAGCCCCGCACCCGAGGCGCCCACCGGCTGGAGCGGATCGAGCCCGGGACGGGCCGGCAGGCGGTCCCCGATCAGGGCGGCGAGCGGGCCGGCGAGCGCGCCCGCCGCGCCCGCTCCGAGGACGACGAGCGCCGCCCAGCCCCCGCCGTAGACGGCGGCCGCCGGGGCGAGGCCGAGAGCGACGGCGGCGGAGGCGGCGGCGACCGCCCAGCGCCGGTCGGCCAGCACGGCCACCGCACCGGCGGCGAAGGCGAGGAGGTCGAGCAGCGGCTGGCTCATGCGTAGTGGAAGAGGAGCAGGGCCGCGAGGGCGACCAGCACGGTGAAGACGAGACCGGGCTGGACGACCAGCCAGGAGTCGGTCCAGGTCAGCAGGCGGCCGAACCCCACGGCCGCGGGCCGGACTGCCCGGAGCGGCCCCACCAGGGCGACCCACGCCGGTCGCGGGCGGGGGCCCTGCTCACCGTGAGCGGGATGGGGCACGGTCCCGCCCAGGACCAGCCCGGCGCAGGCGACACCCAGAAGGACGGCGAGGAGAGCCAGGCTCAGGTAGCCTCCCGGCCAGGCTCCGCCGGGACCGTGCAGGGTGGCGGCATCGATCACGGTCGGTGCGGCGCCGCCCACCAGGGGGGTGAGGATCCACTCGCCGACCAACCCGGGGACGAGCGCGGCGGCGGCTCCCAGCCCGAGCGCCAGCACCGCATCGGGCCGCCCCAGAACGGCCCGGCCAGGCGCGCTTCGTGAAGTGCTGTCGAGGCCGTCCGTCGCCGCCGAGCCGAGGGCCTGCCGGGCCGCCACCAGACCGCCCCCGGCGGCCACCACCACCGCCAGGCCGAGGGCGACGAGGAGGGCGGCATAGGCGCGCCCCAAGGAGGCGACCGCCCCCAGCTCGAGGACGGCCGCGGTCGTCCCGAACCCGATCGGCAGACCGCCGGCGGCCACCAGCGCGGCGGCGGCGAGGGAGCGGCCAAGGCGGCTGGGACGGACCGGCTGGCTCCAGGCCGGAGCCGCCAGCAATGCGAGCTCCAAAGCCACCAACCCGGCCGCGAACGCACCGGCACCATCGGGAAGGACGCCCACGGCGACCAGCGTCCCGGCCGACACACCCAGCAGCGCCCGGCCCGCCCGGCGGGACTCGTGCTTCCACCGCCAGGTGGAGACGGCGCCGAAGAGAGCCACCGCCGCTCCGAGGGACGCGATGGGGATGGTCAGGCCGGGCAGGGAGGCCCCGCCGGTGACGGCCTCCAAACGGAGCAGGATGGCCGCCGCGCAGGGGACGGCGCCGATGGCGAGCCAGCTCCGGGTGGGCCGCCCGCCAGCGGCGCCTGGCCACCATCCCGCCGCCACCAGCCGGCCGGCCCCGGCGAGGCCCCAGGGCAGGGCCACGGAGAGTCCGACGGCGCTGGCGGGTACGGCGAACGGATCGGTGGTGCCGGTGGCCACCACCAGCTCGACGGCTGCCGCCAGCAGGCCGAGCGCGAAGACGTGCTGGATGACGAAGGCGGTGGCCGCACCGGGGCTGACCCTGCCCCGGCCCGCGGTGGCCAGGAGCAGGCCGCCGAGGCTCGCGATCTCGGCCCCCGCAAAGAGGATCACGATGTTGCCGGCAAGCGCGGCCAGCGCGGCGCCGGCGGCCGTGAGCAGGAGGGCCGCCTCCTCCCCCGGGCGGCGGTCGGCGGCACCGAGGGCAAAGAGCGCCGCCACCAGCGCCATCACGAGCAGGGCCAGACCGGTCTGGTCGGCACGGAAGGAGATGGCCACGCCGGGGACGGCGGCACCGAAGGAGCTGACCACCGGACCGCTGGACGTGTACGGCGCGATGCTGAGCGCGGCCCATCCGGCGAGGAGGAGGACGGCGGCCGCACCCAGCCGGCGTGCGCGCCGCCATGGGGCCGGCAGCAGATAGGCGACCAGGGCTCCGACCAGCAGCAGGCCGGGGATCAGGGCCGGCCGGTTCCCCACGCTCAGCATCGCCGCAGCACCCCGTCAGCGTCCCGGAGCGCGCGCACTAGTGGGGTGCGGCGGACCTGGAGGGCGCGGGAGGGAGAGGATGAGCGCCCACCTCCGTCGCGCAGTACGGGCAGACCGGCCAGCCGAGCCGGAGCCTCCGCTCGCAGACGCCGCACCTGCGCGCGAACTGGGTCCGGCAGTACGGACAGATGACGAAGTCCTGCTCGATGTCCCGCCCGCAGGTCGGACAGGGGCGGGTCTCGGGCTCGTCGCTGGGGGGCTCGGCGAGGACCTGCTGCTCCAGCTCCAGCGCCCGCTCCTCGTCGAGCGTCCGCGGCGGCCGGACCACAAGGTAGAGGAGCGCGCCCAGGAAGGGCGGGATGAAGGCGAGCAGGAAGGCGAAGATCGCGAAGAGGATCGAGGTGGAGCGCCGCCGGGCGTCGCGCACGACGTTGTAGGCCAGGGCCACCAGCAGCAGCGCCACGTAGAGGACGAGCAGGACGATGCCCACAATGAGAAGGTTGGTGCCGCTCAGAAAGGCGACGAGGCTCATGCCGGATCCCCCAGGCGGCGGAGGAGGGTCTCCGCCTGCAGCTCGGCCTCGGCGAGCAGGACGCGCGTCCTCTCCACCACCTCGGCGGGCGCACGATCGCAAAACGCCGGGTTGGCGAGCTGCGCGCGCAACCGGGTCACCTGGCGGTCGACCTCGCCGAGCTGGTGGCGCAGCCTCTCCTCTCCTCCGGCGCCGAGGTGGAGCTCCGCCTCGAGGCTTCCCGAGATGATCAGCTGCCCACCAGCGCCCCCGTCGCCGCCGTCGACCGTGACGCGGACGAGCGATTGGAGGATCCGGCGGCGGTCGGCGTCGGAGAGTGAGGGGTTGCCGCCGTGCACGACCAGCGGGTGGCGGGTCCGGTCGGCAGCGCTGATGCCCGCCTCCTGGCGGCGGGAGCGGATCTCCCCCACCAGCTCCAGGAGCTCGTCCACCCCGGCGCGCTGACCGGCGCGGGCGGGGTCGTCCCACTCGGGCAGGACGACCGGCCACGAACGGTGCTGAAGCGTCGGCGCGGCGTCGGGGAGCCGCTGAGCGCACTCCTCGGTGACGAAGGGCATGAAGGGGTGGAGCAATCGGAGCGCAGCGTCGAGCACGGTGACCGCGGTGGCCGCCGCGGCCTTCCCGCCCCCCTCGTCGCCCTTCTCGCCGTCCCGAAGCCGCACCTTCACGATCTCCATGTAGTCGGAGCAGAAATCCTGCCAGATCGTGGTGTACAGGCGGTCCATGGCGTCGTGAAAGCGGTACTGGCCCATGGCCTGGTCCACCGCCGTCACCGCCCCGGCCAGGCGCCCGAGGATCCACACGTCCTCGGCCAGCAGGGAGGCCGCGGGGACCGCCGGGGGCCGGGCCCCGATCCGCTCGCCGTCGCCGAGCTCCGTCACCAGCAACCGGGTCACGTTCCACAGCTTGTTGGCGAAGCGCTGGTAGCTGGCGACCCGGTCCTCGTCGTAGCGGACGTCCTGGCCGCTGGTTCCCACCGCCCCTGCCCAGGCCCGGATGGCGTCGCTCCCATAGAGCTCGATGACGTCGAGCGGATCGACGGCGTTGCCCCGCGACTTCTGCATCCGGGTGCCATCGCGGGCCATGATCGTGGAGGTGATGATCACGTCGCTGAACGGCCTCTGGCCGGTGAAGCGCAGCCCGGTCATGATCATCCGGGCGACCCAGAGGTTGATGATCTCGCGGGCCGTGACCAGCACCTGGGTGGGGTAGAAGCGGCGCAGGTCGGCCGTCCGCTCGGGCCATCCGAAGATCGCATACGGCCAGAGGGCGCTCGAGAACCAGGTGTCGAGAACATCCGGGTCGTTCTCCAGACGGGCGCTGCCGCAGGTGGGACAGGTGAGCGGCGGGTCCACCCAGGCGAAGCGATGGCCGTTGGCGCAGGTGCTGACCGGGATGGCGTGGCCGAGCCAGATCTGGCGGCTGATGCACCAGTCGCGGATTCCTCGCATCCAGGTGAGGTGCTGGTCCCGGTAGCGTTCAGGATGAAAGGCGACCTCTCCGCCCTCGACGGCGGCGATGGCGGGGCCGGCGAGCGTCTCCATGCGCACCCACCACTGCTCGCTGACCAGCGGCTCGATGACGTGGTGACAGCGGTCGCAGTGGCTGACCTCGTGGACATAGGGCTCCTCGCCGGCCACGACCCCCAGCTCGCGGAGCGCCGCCGTGACCTCCTGCCGGGCGCTCTCCACGGAGAGGCCGTGGAAGCGGGGCAGCGCGGGCACGTCCATGGTCCCGTCGGGGGCGATGACGGTGATGATGGGCAGACCATGACGGGCCCCGATCTCGTAGTCGGTGGGGTCGTGGCCCGGAGTGACCTTGAGCGCGCCGGTGCCGAAGCCGATCTCCACGGCGGAGTCGGCGACGATCGGGACCCTCCGGCCGGTGAGCGGCAGGATGACGTGCTTGCCCACCAGGTCCCGGTGGCGGGGATCATCGGGGTTCACGGCGACCGCGGTGTCACCGAGCATGGTCTCGGGACGGACCGTGGCGACGACCACCTCACCGCCACCCTCCACCGGGTAGCGCAGACGGGTGAGGGTGTCGTGGTGCTCGACCCACTCGACCTCCTCGTCGGAGATGGCGCTGCGATCGTGGGGACACCAGTTGACGATGCGCGGTCCGCGGTAGATCAGCCCCTCGTCAAAGAGCGCCTTGAAGACGGTGCGGATCGACCGCACATACGCCGCGTCGAGGGTGAAGCGCGAACGCGACCAGTCGCAGGTGAAACCGAGCCGGCGCATCTGCTCGTAGATGCGCCCTCCGCACTCCTCGTACCAGGCGTCGACCCTGGCCTGGAAGGCAGCGCGGCCGATCGCCTCGCGGCTGGTCCCTTCGGCGATCAGCTGGCGCTCGATCACCGCGTTGGTGGCGATCGCGGCGTGGTCGGTCCCGGGGCACCACTCGACCTCGGCACCCATCATCCGCGCGTGCCGAGCCAGGATGTCCTGAACCGAGAAGCCCATGGCGTGGCCCATGTGCAGCGGAGCGGTGATGTTGGGCGGCGGCAGCGCGATGGTGAAAGCCGGACGCTGCGAGCCGGCGTCCGCCCGCCCCACGCCCAGCTCCTCCCAGCGGAGACGCCAGCGCGACTCGACCTCCGCCGCCTCGAACTTCGGTTCCATGGGTGGCCCGAAGTATACGGGCCGCGCTGCGGAGCCGAGGGGCTGCGCATTCGGGGTTCCCTGACGGCGGCCCGGGGCACTCGGATGAGCGAGCCGCGCCCGGAGGAAACACGGCGGCGCCTCGGTCGTTCCGGCAAGGAGACGCGGCGCACGGCGAGCCTGCCCCCCGAGGTGCGTGGCCGGCGGCGGACCTGCCGCCCGTCGATCGGCACACACCGAGCCGGCCCGGGCACGGACCGCCGAGACGACCGGCTAGGCGGTCTTGTCGGCGACGGCCTCGGCCCCCGCCTCGGCCTCGGCCTCCGTGTGGCGCGGCTCCTCGGTCAGGAGCAGTGGTTCCACGCCGTCGTTGATCGACTGCTCGGTGATCACGCAGCGCTTGATGTCGGGGCGGCTGGGCACCTCGAACATGCTGTTGAGCAGAACGTCCTCGATGATCGACTTGAGGCCCCGGGCGCCCGTGCCCCGGGCCAGGGCGCGCTTGGCGATCGCGCGCAGGGCCCCCTCGTGGAAGGCCAGCTCGACGTCGTCGAGGGCGAAGAACTTCTGGTACTGCTTGACGAAGGCGTTCTTCGGCTCGGTGAGGATCCGGACCACATCGTCCTCGTCGAGGTAGTCGAGGGTGACGACGATCGGCAGGCGGCCCACGAACTCCGGGATCAAGCCGTACTTGAGCAGGTCCTCGGGCTGCAGCTCGCGGAGCAGCTTGGTCGACTCCTTGGTGCGGCCCTTCTTGAGGGGCTCGCTGGTGAAGCCGATGGCGCGACGTCCGGTGCGGTGCTCGATGATCTTCTCCAGACCGTCGAAGGCCCCCCCGCAGATGAACAGGATGTTGGTGGTGTTGATCTGGATGAAATCCTGGTGGGGGTGTTTGCGACCGCCCTGTGGGGGGACGTTGGCGACTGTGCCCTCGAGGATCTTGAGCAGTGCCTGCTGCACTCCTTCACCGCTCACGTCGCGGGTTATGGAGGGGTTGTCGGCCTTGCGCGCGATCTTGTCGATCTCGTCGATGTAGATGATCCCCCGCTCGGCCCGGGCGATGTCGAAGTCGGCAGCTTGGATGAGGCGCAGCAGGATGTTCTCGACATCCTCACCGACGTAACCGGCCTCGGTGAGGCTGGTCGCGTCAGCGATGCTGAACGGGACGTCGATGATCTTGGCCAGCGTCTGCGCCAGCAGGGTCTTGCCGCATCCGGTCGGGCCCACCAGCAGCACGTTGGACTTCTGGAGCTCGATGTCGCTGTTGGCCTTGCTGTTGGCGATGCGCCGGAAGTGGTTGTAGACGGCGACCGAGAGGACCTTCTTGGCGTGCTCCTGGCCGACGACGTGCTGGTCCAGGGAGGCCATGATCACCTGCGGAGTCGGCATCATCCCCGACTTGACCCGCTTCTGCGAGGTCGAGCGGTTGTCCTCCTCCAGAACCTCCTGGCAGAGGTCGATGCACTGGTCGCAGATGTACACACCCGGTCCGGCGACCAGCTTGCGCACCTGCTCCTGTCCCTTCCCGCAGAAAGAACAGCGGGTGTGTCGGCGCCGGTCCTCGCGGTCGGTCATCTGCTCACCCGCATCCCGCGGCCTCAGCGCGCGGCAGCGCCGCCCCCGACCGCCGGACCGCCGCTGCTCTCCTCGCGATGTCCGCCGCCGTTGCCACCGACCCCACGCGGCGAGGATCCATCACCCGTGCTCTTGGGCCGGGACTGGATGATCTCGTCGATGAGACCGTAGGCCTTGGCCTCGTCCGCGCTCATGAAGAAGTCGCGGTCCTGGTCGCGGTTGACCACCTCGATCGACTTCCCGGTGTGATGAGCGAGGATCTCGTCGAGCCGGCGGCGAATGCGCAGAATCTCCTGGGCGTGGATCTGGATGTCGGCGGCCTGCCCGCTGAACCCGCCACTGGGCTGGTGGATGAGGATCCGCGTGTTGGGCAGCGCGAAGCGGAGGTTGGGAGCGCCTCCGGCAAGCAGCACGGCGGCCATGGATGCGGCGATGCCCATGCAGATGGTGCCGACCCGCGGCTCCACGTACTGCATCGTGTCGTAGATGGCCAGCCCCGCGTACACCGAGCCGCCCGGCGAGTTGATGTAGAGCCAGATGTCCTTCTCGGGGTCCTCTCCGGTCAGGAAGAGGAGCTGGGCCATGACCACGTTGGCCACCTGGTCGTCGATGGCTGTCCCGATGAAGATGATCCGGTCCTTGAGCAGACGGGAGTAGATGTCCATCCCGCGCTCGCCGCGGTTGGTCGTCTCGATGACGTAGGGGATGAGGGTCATTGTCGAGCCAGTATACCCACGGGCCGTCGCCGTGCCCTGCGGCCGCCGGCGGGGTCCGCGCCGTCCGGGGGGAGCGCCGCCGACCGGCCGCGGCCCAGGGCAAGCTCGCGGGCCGGGTTCTCAGGGTCGCTTATTGCTTATAGCGACGGTATCATGTATGGTGATAGGCGTCATCCGGCGACGATGGGAGGAGGATCGGAGATGGCCCGAAAGTACAAGCCCGTCGTGCTGCCACTGCGGGCGGTCCCGGGTGCCCTGGCCGAGGAGCGTGCGCGGTGCCCCGTGTGCGACAACCGCAACTCCGGGGTCATCGGCAGGCTGGGCCTGCGCCTGGTCTTCCGCTGCGAGCACTGCCGGGTGCGCTTCTACCGCCCGTCGGCGGCGCTGCGCTTCGGCTGACCCGTTCCCCGCGGCCGGCTCGCCTCAGCCGCGCCCGGACGCGATCTCGTAGGCGCGCTCGGCGGCCGCACGCCGGAGCAGATCGGTGTGGGCGGCCGCGTGGAGGCGGCGGCGGTCGGAGGCCGTGAGCTTGCGGCCGGCACCGACCCTCTCGACCTCGCGGTCGACCTGCAGCTCGTCGATCTCGATCATCTCGGCCGAGGCCAGGGCCCCCAGGGCGAGCTCGAGACGAACGTTCTCGGCAGCCGCACCCCGCCGCTCTTGGCGGAGCTTCTCGATGCTCCCCCCCGTGTACTCGAGGTAGCGGTCGAAACGCAGACCCAGCTCGGCCAGGCGCACCTCCAGCGCGGCGAGCTCGCGATCCAGCTCGCGCTCGACCATGGCGGCGGGGAGGTCCACCTTGACCCGCTCAGCGAGAGCCTTGAGCACGTCGGAGTGGAATCGCTCCTCGTCGTCCTCTGCGGCGACCTCGATGAGCCGGCTTCGATACCGCTCGCGCATCTCGTCCGCCGTCTCCGCGCTGCCATCGCGGTGGGCGAGGTCGTCGTCGATCGGCGGGAGCAGGCGCTCGCTGACCCTGATGACCTGGACGTCCGCCTCCACGGTCACCCCGCGCAACTCCTCCTGCTGGTAGTCGGCGGGGAGTGTGAGCGGGAAGCGCCGCTCCGAACCCGCCTCGAGGCCGATCACGGCATCGACCAGTCCGGGGACGAGGCTGTCGCGGTCCAGCTCCAGGTCGCGCTCCTCACCACCGGAGAGGATCTCCTCGCCGCGGCGCATCACCAGGACGCAGCGGAGCACGTCACCCGCCTGGGCCGGACGGCTCACCTCCCGCAGCTCCGAGAAGCGCCGCCGAACCTGCTCCAGGGCGGTGTCGACCTCCGCGTCGCCGACCACCGTGGTGGGGTGATCGACCCGCAACGAGAGGTAGTCGCTGAGGTCGACGACGGGGCGGACGGCGACCTCGACGGTGAACTTCACCGGCTGGCCGCGCTGGACCGTTCCGACCCGGACCGACGGGTCGCCCACGGGGTCGATGTCCTCCTGCTCCACGGCGCGGGAGTACAGCTGGGGGATCAGATCCTCGGTCGCCGCGTCGCGCAGGGCATCCCACCCCAGCGCGCGCTCGACCAAGGCGGCCGGCGCCTTGCCGGGACGGAAGCCGGGGATCCGCACCCGGGCGCCGAGCCGCCGGCCGGCATTCGCCAGGGCTCGGTCGAGCTCCTCGGCCGGCGCCTCGACGGTCAGTTCGACCGTCCAGCCAGGCTTGCGCTCGACGAAGACGGAGAGCTCGGAAGTCGCGATGGTCACGTGGTCTCCTCAGGTGTCACGAGCCCGCGTCGGGGCCGGCTGGGGCGGCGGCACCGCCCTCCGCCGTGCGCGGGCCGAGAGTCGAACTCGGACGGGTCACCCCACGGGATCCTAAGTCCCGCGCGTCTACCGGTTCCGCCACCCGCGCCGGTGGTGGCACGCCCGCGGCGAGTGTAGCACCGCCCTTTGCGCCGATCGGAAAGCACCCCGCAGAGGGGCGGGGACTGGCCCGGGTGGCCCGCCGATCGGAGAGGCGAAGAACCCTGGACAACCCCCACCCCGGCCCCTACGCTTGGCCTTGGTCCGGCCCCCCGGGGGCCACCGATTGGCCGGCAGCACGGAGGTCGATGTATGGAGCCGAGCCAGGCAGCAGCGACGGTCGAGAACCCGCAGGAGACCGTTGCGAAGATCGATCAGAAGGCGGTGCGCCTCTCTGCTCTTCTGCGGGAGATCGACAATCACCCCATCGAGCTGCCCCCGGATCTGGTCGAGCGGCTCGATGAGATCCTGGAGATGTTGGGCTGCCGGATCTCCGCAACCCGGGCCCTCCTCCACCAGCCGGAGTACATGCCGCACGGGATGAGCGTGGCGTAAGCCCGTTCCGAAGCCGCCTCTGCGGCGTCGTCACGGGTACGGTTCACGCCGGCAGGCGAGCCGGCCCCGTACCGGGCCTCGGCCCGGCGGAGCGGGCCCGGCTGTACAGTGGTGCTTGGCGCGCCGTCGCGCTGGGGCGGCGACGGCAACGAGTGTGCGCGTCCGCGGCGCCGAGGACGAGCTCCCGACAAGACACCGCGAGGAGGGCCGCCCGATGGCGAGCAAGGAGCATTGGAAGAACGAGCCGGACGAGCACGACTATCCGGCGGCCGCCGACTACCTCAGCCTGATCCTGGACGACGCCGACGTCGCCAAGCTGGTCGCCGCCCTCCAGAAGGCCTCCATCACTCATCGCAAGGCCAAGGACCTGCTCCGCGCCAGCCGCTTGGAGCTCCTGCCGCCCGACAACGTGCACGTCAAGAAGGACCTCGGCAAGGTCGACGGCGGTGAGCTCCTCTCACCGATCCTGCTGGTCCGCGGCCGGTTCGACGCCGACGTCCCGCTCACCGTCGCCGACGGGTATCACAGGATCTGCGCCAGCTATCACCTCGACGAGGACGCCGACATCCCCTGCCGGATCGCCTGAGGAAGGGTCCCCGGCGCTGCGCGCTGCGCGCACGCTCGACGCGACTTCGCATCGTATCGCCGCGCGATACGGCGGGGCCCGACATCTCCACGCGTCGTATCGCTGCGCGATACGGCGGGGCCCGACATCTCCACGCGTCGTATCGCTGCGCGATACGGCGCGGGCACTCCACTCGGCCGGGGCGCTCCCGCGCCCCAACGGCCTCCGCCTCACCCGGGCGCTCGCGCTGGGCGCGGCACCCGGGTGGGCGTCGGCCTGGGCACGCCTCAGGCGTGCCCGGCCTCGCTCCGCTTATGCGTCGTAGTACAGGAAGAACTCGTAGGGGTGCGGACGGAGCGCCACCGGATCGACCTCGCGCTCCCGCTTGTAGGCGATGTAGGTGTCGATCACGTCCTTGGTGAAGACATCACCCTTGAGCAGGAAGGCGTTGTCCTCCTCGAGCGCGTCGAGGACCTCGGGCAGGGAGCCGGGCAGGTCCTTGACCTGCTCCGCCTGCTCGCCCTCCAGCTCATAGAGGTCGGCCTCCACGGGTGCCGGCGGCTCGGTCTTGTTGGCGATGCCGTCCAGCCCCGCCATCAGCATCGCGCTGAAGGCCAGATAGGGGTTGCAGGTCGGGTCCGGCGAACGGAACTCCAGGCGCCGGGCCTTGGGCGAATCGCTGTAGGTCGGGATCCGGACGCAGGCGCTGCGGTTGCGGGCGCTGTAGGCGAGCTTGATCGGCGCCTCGTAGCCCGGGACCAGGCGGCGGTAGGAGTTGGTGGTCGGCGCCGCGAAGGCAAGGATCGCCGGCGCGTGCTTGAGCAGGCCACCGATGTACCAGCGGCCCAGATCGCTGAACAGCGCGTAGCCGGCCTTGTCGTAGAACAGGGGCACCCCGTCCTTCCACAGCGACTGATGGGTGTGCATGCCGCTGCCGTTGTCTCCGAAGAGCGGCTTGGGCATGAAGGTGGCCGTGTAGCCGTGCTGCACGCAGACGTTGCGCACGATGTACTTGTAGAGGAGCACGTTGTCGGCCATGTGGACCATCGAGCCGAAGCGCATGTCGATCTCGGTCTGGCCGGCGGTGCCGACCTCGTGGTGGTGGACCTCAATGTCGATCCCCGCCTCGAGCATGGCCAGCACGATCCGGCTGCGCAGGTCCTGGAGCTGGTCGGTGGGCGGCACCGGGAAGTAGCCCTCCTTGTGCCGGGGCCGGAAGCCCAGGTTGGTGCCCATGTCGGTGCCGCTGTTCCAGATCCCCTCGTCAGAGTCCACGAAGTAGTAGCCCTCGTGCGCGTTCTGGTCGAAGCGCACCGAGTTGAAGATGTAGAACTCGACCTCGGGGCCCCAGTAGGAGGTGTCGGCGACCCCGGACTTGGCCAGATGGGCCTCGGCCTTGCGCGCCACGAAACGCGGGTCCCGCGAGTAGGCCTGCTTGGTCAGCGGGTCCCGGATGTCACAGACGATGGCCAGGGTGGGGACCTCGAGGCAGGGGTCGACGAACGCCCGCCCCGGGTCGGGGAAGAGGAGCATGTCGCTCTCGTGGATCTTCTGGAAGCCGCGGATCGAGGAGCCGTCGAACCCGATCCCCTCCTCGAAGAGCTCCTCGGTCAGCTCGCCCACGGGGACGCTGAAGTGCTGCCAGGTCCCGGGAAGGTCGGTGAAGCGCACATCGACGATCTTGATGCCGGCCTCTTTCGCCTTCTTGATGACGTCCTTCGGAGTGCTCCCGGCTGCTGCTTTCTCGTCGATTGCCATCCACTTCCCCTTGCACGGCTGTCGGCCGGCCCCCCCTGTCTCTTGGGCGGGGCCGCTGCTATCACATCCGGCTGAGCCTAGCGACTCGCACGGCGTATCCGCCATGGACGTCAAGGACGAGAGGCGTCGCACCATGCTTGTGCGCCACGCCCAATAAATGAGCCGCCTCTTTGCGAGCGCTGCACAGGGGCCAGGTGACGCTCCTGGCACCGGCTCGCTCCCCTGCCGGCGCCCACCGGCACACCGGGGGTGAGGTCAGGCCGGGGGCTTGACCTCGTCCAACCGGGCCCGCGCGCCCACCTTGTCCTTGAAGTACATCTTGTTGATGTCGACGAAGGCGATCTGGGCCGCGGGGACGTCCTCCTCGGCGAAGATCGCATCGACCGGGCAGGGGTCGACGCAGGCACCGCAATCGATGCACTCGTCAGGGTCGATGAAGACCATGCGGTCGTCGTCGGTCTCGTGAATGCAGTCGACGGGACAGACCTCGATGCACGACTTGTCCTTGAGGTCGACGCAGGTCTCCGTGACGATGTAGGTCATCCGGCCCGGATTCTACCAAAGGCCGGAGCGCCCCTCTCACCGGAGGGCCACCGCCGCGGGCCCGCCCGCCGCCCGCTGGGTGGGCCCGCGGGCCCGGCACGCGCGAACCCATGGGAAGGCCCCCCGTCCGGCACGGGGGCGGGGGGCCCATGGGTGGGGAGGGGCGCCGGCCTCAGATGGCCACCGCCCCCTGCCCGTCGGGCGTGAAGGGATAGGCGGGCCGCGGCCGCAGCTGCACCGGCACGGGGTGGCGCTCGACGGCCACCCTCTCCAGCTGCACGGTCCGGCGGGCGGGGGCCCAGGGGGGGTGTTCGAGCATCGCGAAGCCGCAGTACAGGCTCGCGAAGGTCAGACACCGGATCAGGCGCTCCTTCGAGGAGGCGGTGCGGCCGGCGATGACGACCGCGTGCGCCCTCATGCTGTGGGCGGCGGCATCGCGGCACGCCGAGGCGGCCTGGACCCGGTGCCGCCAGGCGGCCAGGCCGGGACCGTCCTTCCAGTGCTGCTTGACCCGGATGCGCGCGCTGAGCGTATCGAGCAGCGGGGGCCAGAGGGCGGGGGCCCGGGGCGGGTAGCCGCCACCGCCGGACATGCCGGCAGTCCGCGCCGTCTGGGCGAGCGCGGTCGCCAGATGGGTGGTGTGGGCAAGCCGGTGGGCGAAGGCCACGCTCGGCTCGCCGCCCAGGGCCGCCCCCGTCAGCGCGTCGAGCGCGTCCATGCCCACCTCCATGACGCTTTCGGCCACGTCGACCATGCGGTTGGCATCCTCCCATGCCATCCCGGGGACGGCGGAGACCCCCATTCCGGCGGCGGCCACCGCCGGCCCCAGCGCCATGACCGTCGCGGCCATCGGGCTCTGACGCTCCAGTCCGGAGGCGATGCTCAGCTCGTCGACGCGAAGGCTGCGCCCCTGCAGCACCGGCAGCATCGGCCGGCACGCATGGCAGAGGTCTCCTGCCAGCTCGACGGCAGTGTCCTTGAACGCATCGGCGAGGTGTGTGGCAGATCGCTGCGACGGGTGACCGGTCATGGTGGTGACGCCTCCACTGCGGGATGGCGGTGAGGGGCGTGCGCGGGCCGTCCGCGCACGCCCCCCGAAGGTCAGGCTGACATCTGTCTGCGACGCCGGCTCATGCCGTCGCCGGCGCCGGCAGGTGCGGCGCTCCGGGGTAGGGCTCGAGATCGACCGCGACCTCACCGTGGATCAGCTCGTCGCCCGCCTCCAGGTGCGCATCGGGCGCCCGCAGCGAGACGAACAGGCCGATGATCTTCATGATGATGAAGGTCGCCACCGCGTCGTAGCCGATGATGAAGAGCAGCGCGTAGAACTGGACCAGGAGCT
>Ga0181520_10000499_pt1 | contig 86679 bp, 58 predicted proteins | sample PEATcosm2014_Bin_29_FD_132451 | JGI IMG/M metagenome (GOLD analysis project Ga0181520, IMG submission 132451) | Peatland microbial communities from MTU Mesocosm Facility, Houghton, MI, USA - PEATcosm2014_Bin02_30_metaG | ecosystem: Environmental > Terrestrial > Soil > Wetlands > Peat | place... | reverse complement strand
CTGCGATAACGACACGCTTCTCTTCCGTGTTGTCGTCGAGGGCGACGGCCTGGTCTGCCACGAAGGCACGGTCAGTTGCTTCACCAAACCCCTGCCCGTAACCGCAGCCGAACAGCAATCTGACACAAAGAAAGAGGAATCGCGTGGCTAACAAGCTCAGACTCGGCATCCCCAAGGGAAGTTTGCAGGACGCTACCATCGCACTTTTTGGGCGCGCCGGCTGGAACATTTACACCGACGGCCGCTCCTACTTTCCGTCGATCGACGACCCCAACATCGAGTGCATGTTAATCCGCGCGCAGGAGATGGCTCGCTACGTCGATCACGGCGTCCTCGACGCCGGCCTCACCGGCATCGACTGGGTCGTCGAGAGCGGTCTCGATGTCACCAGCATTACGTCCCTTACCTACGCCAAGCAGAGCCGCCGCAAGGTGCGCTGGGTGCTCGCGGTCCCTGAAGGCAGCGGATTCGAGAAGGCCGAAGACCTCGAAGGCAAGATCATCGCTACCGAACTGGTTGAAGTCAGCAAGCGCTATTTTGCGGCAAAGGGCGTCAACGTCAAGGTCGAATTCAGTTGGGGCGCCACCGAAGTCAAGCCGCCCATGCTGGCCGACGCCATCGTCGAAGTGACCGAAACGGGCAGTTCGCTCAAAGCCAATCACCTTAAAATCATCGACACGGTCATGGAGAGCGAAACCCACCTGATCGCCGGCAACGCGACGCTCGCCGACCCGTGGAAGCGCGAGAAACTCGATCAGATCGCACTCATGCTGCGCGGCGCAATCGACGCTCAATCGCAGGTTGGCCTCATGCTCAACGTCCAGCGCGGCGATCTTGAGGGGGTGCTGGCCGTGTTGCCCGCGCTCAACTCGCCCACTGTCTCCGAGCTCAGTAACTCCGACTGGGTCGCTGTCAACACCATCGTCGAGGAGCGCGTGGCCCGCGACGTGATTCCCAGGCTCAAGGCGGCCAAAGCGACAGGCATCGTCGAATATCCGCTCAACAAGGTCGTGCTCTAAGCTGTTTTCGCCGTTTCTGAAATGGGCTGCCCCGTCCTTGCGATTCTTTTTGTCGCAAGGGTGGGAGACCGCAGAAGGAAATCATGAGGATCATCCGAACCAAAGGCCGGGGCGCACCGCAAGCAGCGGAACTCCTCGCGGCCCTCGAACAACGTGGCGGCGCGGCGCTCGATGCCGTGCTCCCCACCGTCAAGCGAATCGTGGCCGACGTGCGCAAGCGGGGCGATCGCGCGCTGCTTCGCTGCGCCGCCCAATTCGACGGGCTGACCGATCCATCTCTTCTACGCATAACAAAGGAAGAGATGGCCGCCGCCTGGGACGTCATCACTCCCGGCCTGCGCGAAGCTCTCACCACGGCAGCCGAGCAGATTCGCGCCTTTGCCGTTTGCCAATTGCCTGCCTCGTGGAGCGAATCTCCGATAGACGGACTCACTACCGGCCAGCTTGTTCGTCCCCTCGGCTCGGTGGGCTGCTATGTTCCCAGCGGCCGCCATCCCCTGCCCTCCACCCTGCTGATGACCGCGATTCCCGCGCAAGTTGCGGGCGTCCCGCGCATCGCGGTCGTCTCGCCCAAACCCGCTCCGGAGACTCTCGCCGCCGCGCACCTGCTCGGCATCACGGAGTTCTATCGCCTCGGCGGCGCGCACGCCGTGGCCGCGCTGGCCTATGGAACAGCGACGCTTCCGCGCGTCGACAAGATCGTCGGGCCTGGAAATTTGTACGTAACCGCCGCCAAGCGCCTGGTCGCGTTTGACTGCGCCATCGACATGCTCGCCGGCCCCACTGAAATTGTCGTCACCAGCGAGCGCGGCCGCGCCGGGGACATTGCTTCCGACCTGGTGGCGCAGGCCGAGCACGATCCCGAGGCCCTCGCCATCTTCATCACCACGCGCGCCGACCTCGTCCAAGAGGTCATCGCCGAGGCCAAGCTCCGCAGCCGGTTGAATCCCGTCGCGCGCGAAGCTCTCGAACGCAAAGGCCTCATCATCCTCGCCTCCACCATCGACGAAGCCCGCGCAATCACCAATCGCCTTGCGCCCGAGCACCTCACCGTCGATGCCCCCAGCGATCTCGATTGGGTCTGGAACGCCGGCTCGGTCTTCGTGGGCCGCTGGTCCGCGCAGCCCATGGGCGACTACATCTCCGGCCCCAATCACACCTTGCCCACCGGCGGAATGGCCCGCGTTCGCGGCGGCTTGAGCGTCAACGATTTCGTCAAGCTCATCACCGTACAGCAATATTCGTCGCAGGCCATTCGCGAGCTTGGTCCCTCGGCAGCTTTGTTGGCCGAGGCCGAAGGCCTCATCGGCCACGCCGAAGCCATCCGCACGCGGCTGCAGAAAAGGAGATCCCGTGGCTGAAGCAGTCAAAGCGCATTATCCGCTGCCCCGCGCCCGCGTACAGGCGATGAAGGAATATCACCCTCCGCTCGGCTGCCGCGACGCACTCCGTCTCGACTTCAACGAGAACACGCTGGCCTGTTCGCCCAAGGTGCGCGCAGTGCTCGGCGACATCTCCGCGGGCAGCCTCACGCGCTATCCCGAGCGTGAGCCCGTTGAAGCCGTCGTCGCCGCGCATCTCGGCCTCGCCGCTGCGCAGGTGGCCCTCACCAACGGCGTGGACGAAGCAATTCACGTTCTCTTCGAAACTTTCCTCGACCACGGCGACGAACTCCTGCTTCCGGTGCCGACCTACACCATGTACGAGGTCTACTCCTCAATGACTGCCGCGCATGTGGTCCCAGTCCAGGCCGCCGACGATCTCCAATTCCCCTACGAGCGACTGCTCGCCGCCATTACCCCGCAAACCCGCGTCATCGCCATCGCCAATCCCAACAGCCCTTCCGGCACCGTGGCGACGCGCACGCAGCTTGTGGAAATAGCCAGCCGCGCGCCCCAGGCCGTTGTGCTGGTGGACGAGGCCTACTTCCATTTTCACGGCGAAACGGTCATCGACCTCGTCGGGGTCGTTCCCAATCTCATCGTCGCGCGCACCTTCTCCAAAGCCTATGGCCTCGCCGGATTGCGTATCGGCCTTCTTGCCGGTCCCGTCGAACTCATGCGCTGGATCAAGCGCGTGCTCTCGCCCTACAGCGTCAACTCGCTGGCTCTGGCCTGCCTGCCGCCCGCGCTCGAAGACACGGCCTATCTCGACTGGTACGTTGGCGAGGTGCTTGCCGCACGCGCGGAGTTCGAGATCGCTCTCGATGCCGAAGGCGTTCGCCGCTGGCCGAGCCGCGCCAACTTCGTCCTCACCGAAATCGGCCCTCGTCATGCGGAGTTCGTGCGTTTGATGAGCGCCGCGGGCGTGCTGGTCCGCGATCGCTCCAGCGACCCCGGCTGCGATGGCCGCGTCCGCATCACCATTGGAACGCGCGAGCAGATGCGCCAGGCCGCCGCAGCTCTGCATCAGGCATTGGCCGCGCTCAAGATCAAAGGAGATGCTCAATGACTCCCAATGAAAACACTCCGGGTGCCCCAGGTCTCGATACTGAGACCTGGGATTCCACGACCGCCCCGCGCACTGCCAGTTTCGAACGCAACACGACCGAAACGCGCATCGCCATCAAGCTGACTATCGAGGGCGGCGGCCACTACAAAATCTCCACCGGCATTCGCTTCTTCGATCACATGCTGGAGCTGTTTACCCGCCACGGCGCCTTCGATCTCGAACTCAAGTGCGACGGCGACCTCGACGTGGACCAGCACCACACCGTTGAAGACGTGGGCATCGCGCTCGGCGAAGCCTTCGACCGCGCCCTCGGCGACAAGCGCGGCATTTTGCGCGCCGGTTACTTCCTCATGCCCATGGACGAAACCCTCGCCATCGCCGCCGTTGACCTGAGCGGCCGCGCCGCCTTCGCCGTCGAAACCAAGGTCCGCACGCGCCTGGTGGGCGATCTGCAAACCGAATTGGTGACCGACTTTTTTGAAGGCTTTGCCCGCGGCGCACGCGCCAACGTCCACGTGAAGACCATGTATGGCCGCTCCAACCACCACAAGATCGAGGCCATCTTCAAAGCCTTTGCGCGCGCGCTTCGCGGAGCCTGCTCGCGCGACAAGCAACTCGGAGAAATGCTGCCCAGCACGAAGGGACTGCTGTGATGCGCGTAACTGTGATTGATTACAAAGCCGGCAACCTCACATCCGTGCTCAAGGCGCTGCGCCATCTCGGCGCGGAAGCTCAAGTGACGGACGGCGACCTTGCGCCCATCGAAGCGGCCGAGCGCATCGTGCTTCCCGGCGTAGGCCATTTCGCCGCCACTGAGCGCCTCGACGCAACCGGCCTCACACAAGCGATTCGTGCGGCCATCGCCCGCGGCGTTCCGTTTCTCGGCATTTGCGTTGGCATGCAGTGGCTCTACGCAGGATCGAGCGAGGCGCCCGATCAACCCGGTCTCGGACACTTTGGCGAATCGTGCGCGCGCTTTTCCGAGAGCACGGAAAAAGTTCCGCACGTCGGTTGGAATTCGCTCGATGTGCGCCCCGGTTCGCGCCTTCTGGCGGGTGTCGAGCCCGGCGAGTACGTCTACTTCACGCACTCCTACAAAGCTCCGGTCACAGCCGACACCGCGGCCGTCACGCATTACGTCGAGCCGTTCGCGGCAGCCGTCGAGCGCGGCAATGTAATGGGTGTGCAATTCCACCCAGAGAAGTCCGGCGCAACGGGACTGAAGATTCTCGGCAATTTTCTCAAGTGGGAACGGACGGAAACAGCATGATCACCAAGCGCATCATCGCCTGCCTCGACGTGCGCGGCGGCCGCGTCGTCAAAGGAGTTCAGTTTGTCGATCTCATCGATGCCGGCGACCCGGCCACACAGGCTGCGCGCCATGCGCGCGAAGGCGCCGACGAAATCGTGCTGCTGGACATCACCGCAACGCACGAGGGCCGCGCCACGCTGCTCGACACTGTGCGCCGCACGGCCCGCGAGCTGTTCGTGCCGTTTTGTGTGGGCGGCGGCATTCGCTCCGCCGACGATGCCGCGCAGGTCTTCGAGGCCGGCGCCGACAAGGTCAGCGTCAACTCCGCCGCACTCGCCGACCCAATGTTGATCGACGCCATCGGCCGCAGCTTCGGCGCGCAGGCCGTCGTCGTCGCCATCGATGCCCGGCGCGACCCGCAGGCTGCCGACCCCGTGCGCGATGCGCAAGTGTTTGTGCAAGGAGGCCGCCGTCCCGCAGGCCGGCGCGTTGTCGAATGGGCTCGCGAGGCTGAACAGCGCGGCGCTGGAGAGATTCTGCTCACCTCGATGGACTCCGACGGAATGCGCAGCGGATTCGATTGCGAATTGACCGCAGCAGTCAGCGAGTCGGTCGGCATTCCCGTCATCGCCTCGGGCGGCGCGGGAACTGTGGATCATTTTGTCGACGTGTTCGGGCGCGGCAAGGCCGATGCCGCGCTCGCCGCCAGCATCTTCCACTTCGGCGTTTCGAGTGCGCGTTCGCTCAAAGAAGCGCTGGCCAAGGCCGGCGTCTCCGTGAGGCTTCCATGCTGATTCCTTCGATAGATTTGCTGGGCGGCCAGATCGTTCAGCTTGTGCAGGGTGAGAAACTGCGCCTCGCCTTTGACGACTTCGAATACTGGATCGAAAAGTTTTCTCGCTTTCCATTGGTCCAACTCATCGATCTGGACGCGGCCATGCGCCAGGGTGATAACTCCAAACTGGTGGCGCAGATTGCCAAGCGGCTGCCGGTTCAGGCCGGGGGCGGCATCCACTCCATCGAGCGCGCGCAGCAGGTTCTCGATGCCGGGGCGAAGCGCGTGATTGTTGGCTCCGCGCTGTTCTCCTCCGAAGGCGCGGTCAACGTGGAGTTTGCCGCCGCACTGGCCGCCGCCGTGGGAGCCAAGCGCATTGTGGCCGGCATTGACACCAAAAATGGTCGCATCGCCGTGAAAGGCTGGAAGGCGCAAGTCGAACTCACTCCCGACGACGCGATCCCGCAACTCGATCCCCACGCCTCTGCCTTCCTCTATACGCACGTGGATGGCGAGGGCCTGATGCAGGGCTTCCCCATCGAGACAGCCGCGCGTCTGCGCAAACTGACCGCGAAACAACTCATTGTCGCCGGCGGCATTCGCAGCCAGCAGGAAGTGGACGCGCTGGAGGCGCTGGGCGCCGATGCCGTCGTGGGCATGGCCGTCTACACAGAGTTGCTCGCGGTGTAAGCCCGGGTAAACCACGCGGCGTCCAGAAGGGCTCAGACCGCCTTCGGGATTTCTATCTGGAATAGAAGCGATGCCAACCAGGAACATTGACATCGAAGCGGATCAAGAAATGACGAAGAAACGGAGAACATATACCCTCCTGGGGTAGGAGGGGGGGAGGGGTCTCGGTACGGACCTGGCACATGCTTGACAGTTAGGGCTGGAGAGACGCTTCTCGTTCCGTGTCGACCCGCTTCGATGCCTGGCATCTGTTTGCCATTCGCGCTTCCGGACCTCCAATTCACATTGTGCGCCGAGGTACGAAAATTCTCCGCAAACGGCGCGCGAATTTGATCGGGGAGGGGAAACGCAAGGGCTGGCTGCCGTTCCCGAGACGGCACGTGGTGTGTGCGCCTTAGAATAGGCTGGAAAGAGCCACGCCCCCAACCCCTGCCGCGAAAGGAATCAGAAACATGGCAACGAAACAAAGCGGAATCCGGCTGGCAAAACGACTGGACGAGGTTGGTTTCTCCGACATTGTGCAGATTCGCAACAAAGTAATGGAACTGCGCGCCGAGGGGGTCAAGGTGCACGCGTTGCATGGCGGCGAACCGTTCTTTGACACGCCTGGGGAAATCAAGTACGCGGCCATCAAGGCGCTGGTCGAAAACCAGACCCGCTATGCGCCGTCATCCGGCGTCCCGCTTCTGCGCAAGGCGCTGGTTGAAAAACTCACAGCGAAAAACAACCTCCGGGTCACCTCGGACGAGGTAATCGCCACGGTGGGTGCTTCGCAGGCATTGTATGGGGCATTTCAGAGCGTCCTCGATCCAGGGGACGACGCGCTCATCTTCTCGCCCTACTGGACGCCCATCGCCGACCTGGTCACCGGGGCGCAGGCGCGGCCTCTGGCGGTCCCCACCATCACCGCACGCCGCAACGGAATCCGGAAGACTCTGGAACAGTTTTCCACGCCCCAGACGCGCGCCATCTACTACAACACGCCGCAGAATCCCAGCGGTGTCGTCTTTACGCGTGCCGAAGCTGAAGAGGTTGCCGCCTTCGCCATCGAACGCGACCTGGTAGTCATCGCCGACGAGGCCTACGAGGACCTGGTCTACGACGGCGAGCATTTTTCCATTGCTTCGCTGCCCGGAATGGCGGAGCGCACCATTACGGCCTTTACCTTCTCCAAGACCTATGCCATGACAGGCTGGCGCGCGGGCTACGCGGTGGCCAAAGAGCCCTTCATGACCGCCCTGCGCAAGATCGTTCTCTATTCCACCAACGGCGTCGCCACGCCGGTGCAATACGCCATGATCCAGGCGCTCAGAACGCCCGAGGCCGAGATTGCACGCCTCCGCGAACGGTATCGCCAGCGCCGCGATCTGCTGGTGGCCGGCCTGAACGAAGTGGGCCTGGAGTGCCCGCCGCCCGCGGGCGCCTTCTATGCCTTCCCCAATGTGGAAAAGATCAACAAGAACAGCCGCAAGGCGGCGCAGATGCTTCTCGACAAGGCGCACATCGCCACCATTCCCGGCTCAGTCTTCGGCGCGCAAGGCGAGGGCCATCTCCGCTTCGGCTACGCCGTGACGCTTCAGGAAATCGAGAATTGTGTCGAGGCGCTGCGCAGGTTTTTCGCGTAGGCCAGGGCTGTCCGCGGGGCTATTGCATTTTTGGAAATGGTGTAGATCGGAAATTGTGTTTGGTATCCCACCCATTCCGCAGGAAAAAGCGGAATGGATGGGGCACGGAAGTTTATAGCAGAAGCCAAAATACTCTACTCCTGCACTTCAATACCTTACTCCTGCGCTTCCCCGATGGCGCGGCTGGTCTCAATGCGCGAGGCACGCAGCAGACGCGCGATCTGCTTCAGATGCAGTTGCACGGCATAAGCCCGCAGGATTTCGGCCTGTGAGAACTTGGATCCGGTGTGGCGCACCTCGGCCATGCGCGCCTCCAGTTGCGCGATGTCTTCCTCCAGGCTCAACCCTGGCGGATTGTCGAAGCGCCAGCCGTGAATGCACCCGGCCACATGGTGAAATCCGGTGCGAATGTCCACGGCCAACCGGCCCAGGGCGGGCTCCAGTTGCTGCGCATATCCGTCCTCATGGCTGTCTTTCACCGAAAACTCCAAGGCCACCAGAGCGTCGAACAGCGAGCGGCCAAACTGCGCCAGCATGCCCAGTCCTTCGCGCCATCCCGGACCGCCTGAGGGTTCGTTGCGCGCGGCTTCCAGCAGTTGGTTGTTGCCGCGCAGCATGGCCAGCACATCCTCCCGCAGTCGTGGCAGGTTCTCGGCGGGCGCGCCGCGGAAGCCCTCGAGAATCGCTTCGAAAAAGCCGCCCAGCAGCAGGAACTCCTGCGCCAGCCCGTCGCGCAGCCGCAGCCGTGCGCGATCGGGATACACCAGCGTAGTCACCGCCAGAGCCACCACGATTCCCAGCAGCACCTCCATCACGCGGTCCAGCGCGAGGGTCCAGTGCGATCCCGCTTTCTGCACCAGCATCACAATCGTGATGGTCACCCCGGCCAGCCGCGAACTGCTACGCAGTCCCAGCAATCCGCACACGACCACCGCCGCCAGCACCGCCAGAATGTAGTTCCACGGCAGCGCGCCAAACAGCGAGAACGAGAAACCGAACAGCGCACCGATCAGCGTACCTAGCAGGCGGTCGCGCGAGGCGGAAATCGTAGAACCGAAGTTCGATTGCAGCACGATGATGGCGCTGATCGATCCCCAGTATCCGTCGTACAAGCCAAATCGCTGCGCCAGCCACCAGCACAGCGCTGCCGCCAGCGCCGTTTTTGCGGCGTGAATCACCAGCCGCCTCCGCTCCCAGTTGAAGAAGCCGGCGTTTTCCTTCCGATCCACCCGCAACTGCCGCGCAAGCTGCTGCTGGGACCACGTTTTGTCTGTTCTCAGGCGCATCGCTGCTTTCCGTGGTCGAAGAACCGCATGTCTACAGAGTGCCTCGTCCGCGTGCATTCTTGTGGTGACCAGTCTCACGTCTTGTCCCGGGTCCCGTCAATCTGCGCCGCTTCCCCATGCGAAGCGACGGATCGGCCCGTGTAACATAAAAGCAGACGCCCGCTTTCCAGGGATCGGATTAACTTATGTTACGAGTCGGATATCCAGCCACTATTGCCCCGGATTTCTTGCGCGATTTTCCCCAGGAAGTCGAACTCATTCCCTTGCCCAATGGTCTCGGCCACGATGTCGACATCGACGTCTGGCTGCCCGATCCCTATCCGCCGCGGGCCATGCGCATCTGGCCGCACCTGCGCGGCGTACGCCTGATCCTGTCGCTGATGGCCGGCACGGAGTGGATTCCGGGCGTGGCCGGCCCGCATGTCACCATTTGTAAAGCCCACGGCGCGCACAACATCGCCACCGCCGAGTGGACCGTCTCCTCCATTCTGGCCATGCTGAAATACTTCCCGTTTTATCTTGACGTTCAGCACGCCGGCCAATGGAAGCGCCGCTTCGAAGCCAGCGCGCGCTACGCCCACATCACCGGCGATACGCGGCCCCTTTATCCGCCCGTGATGCTTGAGGAACTCACCGGCAAGAAGGTGCTCATGGTCGGCTACGGCGCCATCGGCGAAGAGATCGAGCGCATGCTCGCGCCCTTCCGTGTCGAGCTACTGCGCGTCGCCCGCAGCGCGAGAACCCAGCCGCTCGTTCATGCCGTCACCGAACTCGACAGCCTCTTGCCGCGCGCTGAAATCGTGATTCTGATCCTGCCCCTGACCGCCGAGAGCCGCGGTCTCATCGGCCGCAGCCAGTTTGGGTTGATGCGCCAGGGCGCGCTCCTGGTCAACGCCGCGCGCGGGCCCATCGTGGATACAAATGCATTGGTTGAGGCGCTCAACGCGGGCCACATCCGCGCCGCTCTCGACGTCACCGATCCCGAGCCGCTCCCCGAGGGCCATCCCTTGTGGAACTGCCCCAACCTGCTGCTTACGCCCCACGTGGCCGGATCGAGCCCGCAGTTTGCGCCCCGCGCCCTGCGTATCGCGGCCAGTGAACTTCGCCGCTACATCGCCGGCGAGCCGCTCGAAAACGTCGTGCAAGCCGCAATTTAGTAGTACGACTGGGGGAATTTGTACTTCCCAGGTCTCAAACGCGAATCCTCACCCCAGCGACCAGGACCTGTCGCTGGGGACCCCGAGACCTGGGGCACCCATTCTGTTCTGACTAACATTTCCAAATCATTTCGATCCGAATTCCCACGCGGGCTATTCTCTCTTTCCACTCAGCCCAATTCCTCTAAAGGAACTGCCGCCCGCCGCCAATCGCGCAATCCCATCACCGCCAGCACCACCAGCACCAGGTAAAGCGGCGCCGTCCACCTCAGCCCCTTGTAGAGATATTCGCCGATGTACACAACGTCCACCGCAATCCACAGCCACCAGTTGGCCGTGTGCTTGCGCGCCTGCCACCAACTGGCCACCAGGCTGTAACTGGTCAGGGTTGCATCCAGGTGAGGCAGGGCCGCGCCGATGCGCACCATCAGCCATCCCAGCAGAACCGCGCCCACAGCGCCCGCGGCCAGCCCGCCAAGCCAGCCCCGCGCGCCCAGCGGAACCACGCGCACTTCGCCCTCCTCGCGCACGCCGCGCCACCAGTGCCACCAGCCATACAGCGTGAAGACCACAAAGAAGACCTGCAACAGAGCGTCGGAGAAAAGCCGCGCGCGATAGAAGACATCGAGGTAGATGACGTCCGCGGCCAGCACCACCGGCCAACAGATGAGAAGCCGGCGCGTTGTCAGCCAGATGCCCAGCACCGTGGTGACCGTGCCCGCAATCTCCAGCCAGTTCGCCGCAAGGTAGTTGGCAATCGTTGCCCAGTTCATCGTTCTCCAACTCCCCGCGCCTTGCACGCTTCGGCCCAGCGCCCGATCGCATCCAGCAGCTTCTGCCCGCCCGCGCCGCGAAACCAGCGCGCATGACCCGCCAGGTAATCGATCGAGGCTATCCGCGCCTTTCCCTCCGAATGCAGTACGCCGCGAAAATAATCCGCCTCAGTGAGCGCAAACTCCGCATGGCACAGCGCGGCCATCGGCTTGAGCGCCGCCGCTTCTTTCTCGCTCAGCGGCCGCACTCGTTCGTAGCCGTCGAGCAGCGCTTCCAAATGATCGATGTGCACACGCACGTTTTCTCCCGGTCCGGAATCCGGCGTCAGGTCAAGCCATTCCACAATGTTGCGCTCGATGGCCTGCGCCAGGTCGTGCACGGCATTCGTCCTGTCGGCCAGTCCGAAGTCGATTACGGCCACGGCCTGCGCCTCATCGCTCGCATCGCTCCAGAACAGATTCGAGGCGTGCAGATCGTTGTGCGTCCACAGCGGCTTGAGCGCGGGCAGCAGCGGCAAAAGCTCGGCGTGAAACGGCGCCAGAAGTTCCAGTGCCTGCTCGCATCCTTTGCGCACAACCGCATCCTCACGCAAGGCCGGCCGCGCCGCCAGGTAGCGCTTTATCTCCGCAGCCGGATCCTGCGCCGCGAAAATCGTGAAGCTTGCAACCAGGGGTTGTATCTTGCGCCGCGGCGCATCAAACCCATGCGACACCAGGTGCAGCCGCGCCAGAGCTTCTCCTGCCGAGCGCGCGTGGCCCTTCGAACGGAACGGCGTCCACGAGAGCGCGTCCTCATAAAGGTCCACGCCCGCGGGCACTTCGTGCACCTCGAAGGTCCACGCACCGCGCTCGATCGCGGTTTCGCCCGCGCACGTCGCAAACACCCGCGGGACCTGTGAACCGTGTTTGCGCAGATGCTTCATGAAGCGATGCTCCTCAAGCAACCCTTCCCGGTCGCGCACCGTCCTCGAATGGCGTTTGACGAAAACCCGCCCGCTCTTCGTCGCCACCACACTCGCCGCAGAAAACGGCCGCGGACTCACCGAAAGAATCTCCACCGGCTCTCCGCAGCAGGGAAATTCGGCGAGCAGCGCGCGCACCTCGTTCATCGTCAACGGCGGCCAGTCCGGTTCCACCAGCGTGCCGTCCAATCCGTGCGCTTTTACCGTCGTACTCATCACTCGTGCATCCTCTGCTTTCGCTCGCAACCCTAAAACGTGTAGTGCGCCGAGAGCCGGACCGTGGTCGGCGCGCCCAAATGAATGAACGTGTCGCCATAACTTGCGCCCGTATCTTTCCAGTAGCGTTTGTCGGCAATGTTATCCGCATAGAGCCGCAGCGTCATGTGGCCTTGCTCACCGCCGGGTGTGTAACGCGCGCCCAGGTTGAACAGGTTATAGCCGGACACACTCACCAGGTCGTCGCGCGTAGCCTCTTTACGCCCGGTGTAGCCCCAACCGGGCATCAGGTGCAAGCCGCGCGCATGAGGGAGCGCGACGTCCGCAAACAAGGCCGTGCGCAGATGCGGAACATTGAGTACCTGTTTGTTATCGAAGGACGGGGTCCCTGTGTCGTCGGAGATCGCCCGAATCGCTGCTGCCGAAGCCGTCAACCGCAGCCACGAAGCTGCCTTGCCTTCGGCATTCACCTCGATGCCGTCGTGCGTCTCGTGGCCATCCGATTCAAAGCACAGATCGCCGGGATTCACGGGCGTCGGATTGCCCGTGCAAAAGCTGTCGGAGGTCTGGATCACCCTGGGATAGAAAAACGGTGCGCGCATGTGGAAGAGCGCGGTGCTCAGCAGAATCCGCTGGCCGGGTTCGTACTTGGCCCCAATCTCCGCCTGACGAGTCATGAACGGATCGAGAAACTGGCTCGTATCGGCAACCCACCACGGTGCCTGTATCCCAAGTGAAAGCATCGCGCCGTAATTTCCGTAGAGCGTCAGGTTATTCACCGGGTTGAAGGTGACCGCGTATTGCGGCAGCCAAAGAGTCCTGGCCGTGAAGTTCGGTCCTCCCGCCTCATTCGTGCCCGAATAATTATGGTCGTGTACCGAATCGAATCGACCGCCCACGAGCAATTGGATGCGGCCGGGAATGTGAACCCGATCCTGCACCACTGCGGCGGATTGGTGACTATCTTCGTAGAGTATGCGAGGACCCGCTACGTCGGGCAGCCCGGTGGACGTTTCAATCTCGATGGGAACCGCCTGATTCGGCGCATAGATGTTCTCATTGCCCACATAGTCGTACACGGCACTCGACGGCTGCTGCACGCTGCGCAGGAAGAGCTCGCCTCCACCGGTGAAGTCGTGGATGACAGCCCCGGTTTTTACGTGGCCGGTCACAAGCGCCTCCGCTTGCGCATCGATCCGCAACTCGCCGGGATTGCGATAGTCGTAAATTCCGTAGCTGCCGTCGGAGCAGAAAAAGTAGTCCGGCGCACAGAGCGGATTCTGGTCCACTGAATTGTCGAGAGCCGCGCCATACGCATACACCACGTTGTCATCGATCAGCGAATGGCTGTAACTCGCCGCGGCGAAAGCGCGCCATCCGTGAGGCAGATCGTAGTCCAGCCGAGCGCCGGTGTTGAATGTGTCGAATGTGTTGGGTTTGGCCCACGACTGCTCGCCCAGCATCGTCGATGGGTGAACTTCGTCAAGATCGGGCACCGTCGTTCCGCCCAGCAACTGATATCCGCACACTGAGCGCTCGACCTTGTGCTGGTACTCGAAGTCGCCTTTCAGAATCGCCTTGGGGCTGATCTTCCAGTCGGCCGAGCCCGCGCCCACTGCACGCCATCCATCCGCGTCATTCACATAGCTCTGGATTTTTTCGCCGGCCAGGTTCACGCGCGCGCCCACCTGCTTGCGGCTGCCGAAGAGCCGGCCCAGATCGACCGCTCCATATGATGTGCCGCGATGGTCCGTAGCCAGATCCAAGGCTTCGATGGTGGCTGGGCGCTTGGTCACGTAATCGATCAGTCCGCCCGCCGAGGCCACGCCGCTTTCGACGCCCGCAATGCCCTTCAGAAACTCCACGCGTTCCTTGTTTTCGAGCGGCACGTCCTGCTCGCCCGCGATGGTCATGCCATTGACCTCGAGGCCCGTGGCCAGGTCGATGGGAAACCCGCGAATCTCGAAGTCGCCGTAGTAGCCCACCGGCGCATAATCCTCTCCGATGGACGCGTCGTTCTTCACCACGTCTGAGAGCAGGCGCGCGCCTTGATCGCTGATCAGCTCGCGAGTGACCACGACGGCCGAAAGCGGCGTCTCCTCGAGCGTCGCGCCATCCAGAGTGCCTACCGTTACCGCACCGGGAAGATAATCGTCCTGCGCCCCGGCGTGCACCACCACCGTCGTCGTCACGCGCGGCACCTGCTGTGCGGGTGCGGTAGGCTTGGGCGCAACTGGCGCTGTAGTTGTGCCGGCCGCCGCTTGCCCTGGATTCGCCGACGTTCCCGCCGAGCTCTGTGCTAATACGAAAACAGGAAAGCCCCGCCAACACAGCAGCAACCCCATCGCCAGACAGACGCGGCCCGCGCGAGCTATCGACAATCCGTAGGCAAGCGCAAATTGCTTGCGCGGCGCGGACTCACCGGGAATGAAGGATTGAGATGCGGTGCGGGCAGATGCAGCGGCAGTACTGAACATGGAATCCCCTTGTTTCTGAACTCAATGAAACAAGAGAACTCACGCTGCGAATCGAGGAAGAAGGCCGTCAGGCCTCGGAAACTTCCCACGCCGGTATTATCCGGATCGGGTTCTAGGGTATTTCTCAGCCCCACTTCGTGGAGCACCCCTGTTTCAATAACATGATTGAAACACTCCGCGTCCGCTTTTGCAAACTGTCCGGTTTGGCAAACTCACGCCGTCGCCTCGACCGGCTTGCGAAGCCGCTGATGGACCGCCAGCACCAGGGCCACGAGCGCAGTCAGCAGGGCCACGCCTGCCAGCGAAAGGAACGCATTCTTCCAGCCGAATGCCACTGTGATCCGCGCCACGGTGTCGCCGGATAGCCAGCCCGCCAGGTAGCCCACGCCATCGATAATTCCCGCCGCTGTCGCGCTGCCCTGCTTGCCGCCAAAGTCCAGGCTCATGGCCCCGGCAAGATACGAGTAAGGCCCCAGCAGCAGAAATCCCACCAGCGCCACCAGCGCCACCGGCGTCCATTGGCTTGTGTGTCCCGGCGTCCGCGCCAGCAACCCCAGGCAAACCGTGCTCGCCGCCATGCCGAACACCAGCACCAGGTTGCGGCCATTCAATCCCAGCTTGTCGCTCAGCACGCCGGCCACCAGCACGCTGATTCCGCCGAACAGCGGGAACAACGCGCTGCGCGCGGCCGCCTGGCTGCTGCTCAGTCCCACATACTGCACAAAGTAAGTCGGCGTCCAGAAGTTGAACGTCTCCCTTAGTAGCGTGGTGCCGAGCGAAAGCAGGCACACCAGCCAGAACGGAAAGCTGGTCACCAGCGGACGCAGAATCGCTTTCAAGCCGGGATGCTTTTCTCCGCTAGTTTTCTCGTCCGTGCCGTAGACATTCAGCGGGTTGGCCTCCGGCGCCGGCAGTCCGCGCTCTTCCGGAGTCTCGCGCAGAAGAATCAGGTTGGCCAGCAACAGCACCGCCAGCGACCCGGCCGCCGCCAGAAACACGCCCCGCCAGCCCAGGCCAAAGCCCATCAACTGGCTCATCACCCAGCGGCACGCCGCATCGCCAAAAAGGTAACTCAGGCTCAGCACCGCCATCACCGTGCCATAAGTCGAGTAGGAGAACCAGCGCGACGCCACCTTCACCAATCCCACCCAGCCCGTGGATTGAAAGAGCCGATTGCCCACCCACGCCAGCGTGAACAGCGGAAATCCGCCACTCAGCACAAACAGCAGAGTGAACAGAATCGACCCCGCCATGCCGCCCAGAAAATTGCGTCGCCCGCCGAACAGGTCGGCCATCGAGCCGGAGATGAACTTGCCCACCGCGTAAGCCATCGTGCCGGCTGAGGCGATGAAGCCCAACCGCACCTGCGCCTCGCTCGCCGTAACGCCATGCTGCGCCAGGTCGTGAATCAGATCGGGCAAGACCACGGACAGGTTGGAGCGGCAAAAGTAATAGCCTGAATAGCCCACACCAAGCAGCACGATGGTGGCCGCGTGCCATGCTGTAAAGCCCGATTGCGCGGCTGGCTGGTTGAGTGGAATCTGCGCGATAGCGACGGTCTTTTCCGTTTGCACATCGGCAGACTATCATGGAGATACCGCAAGGAAAGCCGAACGGAACCCCCATGGGTCGTTTCCCAGGGGCAGGGCCGTCGCGCTACGCGAGTTTTTGGTCAAAATGCTGCGTCGTGCACCGCTGCAGGCGCTACATTTGAATTGCAAACAACTTAGAAGGCGAAGAAACGCCGTCTCTTCCGTGAATTCCTCATGAAAGGTAATCTGATGCGCACTTTCTTTTCTTTTGTTCGCCTTCGCAGCGCCGTGACTTGGCCGATTGTCGTAGTTTTCTCTCTGCTTGGGTTCGCGGCCGGACCGCTCACCGCCCAATCCACCTTCGGCTCGATCCTCGGCACAGTGCGCGATGCGAGCGGCGCACTCGTGCCTGGAGCGCAGGTCACGCTCGTGAACACCGGCACATCTTCTTCCCACACCATCGCTACCGACGCGCAGGGAAATTACTCTTTCAAGAACATTGATGTAGGCCGTTACGCGCTGGCCATCGTCGCGCCCGGCTTTGAGAAAGATTCGCTGCCCGAAATCCTGCTCACCGCGCGCGAAACCCGTCGCATGGATGCAACCCTCAAGCTCGGCGCAGAGACCCAAACCGTCGTGGTCATCGAGGACTCGGTTCCGGTCATCTCGACCGATGTCTCCAATCTTGCCGAGACAAAAGTCGGCGACGAACTGGTCGAGCTTCCCGTGGCCATCTACTCCCGCTCCACCGGTTCCACCAGTCCCATCTCCACGCTCACCACCGAGGCCGGCGTGCAGACAGACGACACCGGCAATCTGGCCGTCATGGGCACCACGGCTGCCCTGCTCTCGGTCACCATCGACGGCATCTCCTCGGTCGGCGTCGAATATTCCGGCCCGGTCAACGAGATGTTTCCCTCCTTCAACTCCATCGAAGAAATTCGCGTCTCCGAGTCCAACAACAACGCGGAGTTCTCTGGCGTCGCCGACATCACCACTGTCTCGAAGGCGGGCACCAACAATCTTCACGGCGGCTTGTTCGAGAACCACGAGAACACTGTCCTCAACTCCGACGATACCTTCGCGCTCTCCAAGCCCAAGATCATCATGAACGACTTCGGCGGCACGCTGGGCGGTCCGCTCAAGCTTCCCTTCCTTTACAAGAGCGACAACCCGGCTTTCTACTTCATCAGCTTCGAGGGCCTGCGCCTGCCGCGCGAAACCCCTATCGTGCTCAGTGTTCCCTCCACCGATATGCGCAACGGCAACATCAGCGACTATCTCAAACAGACCTACTGTACCCCTGCGCCGGATAACACCAATCCATGTCCCAACGGATACACCGTCTATAACCCCGACGGCACGGTCCTCACCTCCTCGATCGCCCAGACCCCTGTTACTCCAAACGTCCTTTCCGCCAACCTGCTTCAGTATTTGATGCCCATGCCCAACAACGGCGCGGCAGGCTCGTTCGTCAACAACTACCAGGTCAACTTTCCATCGCCCATCTCCGCCAACCAGGGCGATGTGCGCCTCGACAAGACCATCTCCTCCAAGCAAACGGCCTTTGGCCGCTTCTCCTACAAGAACCGCCAGGTCACCACCGCGCCCTCGGCCGCCTGCACCTTCACTTATTGCGCGGAGGCCGGCAGTCCGCTGCAAGGCGCCTACAACACTCCTGAAATCGATGAGGGCCTGACCTTCGCCCACAACTACGTTTTCTCCACCACCCTGGTGAACGAGTTCCGCGGCGGCTTCAACGCCCAGCACACCTCCGAAACGCAAAGTTACTCCACTAACTCGCTGCTGGCCCAAACCGGGCTGACCGTACCTCAGCCGGACACGGCTTGGTCCGAGGCGCCTCAGGTGCTCATCAACGGATTCATGTCCACCGGCGCGGGCAATCCCGGCATGCAGCGCGGACAAATCATACAGGCGCTCGACAATCTGAGCTGGTCGCACGGCAGTCATGCCTTCAAGTTCGGAGCCGACTTCAAACGCATCAGCGACCACGACGACAATGTCTACGGCAACTATCGCTCCGGCTGGTACGTCTTCGATGGCTCCTCCGCAATCGTCGAAGGATCCACAGGCGTGGCGGATCCGATCACCGGCCTGGTCACTTACACCGGCGAACCCTATTCGGGCTTTCTGCTCGGCAACCCGGATTACACCGAGGTCAGTTCCACCAACAAGCCCACTATGGACGGCCTTGGCTACGCGTATGCCTTCTATGGGCAGGACGACTGGAAGGTTACGCCGAACCTCACCCTGAACCTGGGCCTGCGCTACGAACTGCATCCGCCCATCCGCGAGATTCACTCCAACACCGCCGTCTTTGATCCCACCTATACCGGACCGGGAACGATCGCCGGCTCAACGGCGCAGGGCGCTGTCGTGGTCTCGAACGCGCAAGCCGAATCGTTCGAGTCCCAGGCATTTGTGAGCGCCGTTGCGCCGACGCCCATCCTCACGGCCGCGCAGGCCGGGATTCCCTCGTCGCTTCGCTACACCGACAAGACCGACTGGGGCCCGCGTCTTGGCTTCGCATGGCGGCCGCTCGGCAACGACAAGACCGTAGTCCGCGGCGGCTGGGGCCGTTTCATCGAAACCCCCCTCGGCTTCTCGCTGGTTGCCGGATGGGCCGTCCATTCCAGTTACCTGGCCACGTATAGCCAGGGTCTGGACCCCACCAAAGCAACCCCCACACCGCTGCTCTCCTTCGCCAATCCGTTCAATCCCAATGCCGGAAGCTCTACGGGAACCGCCAACTTCGACTACGCCTTCCCTATTCACTACCACGACCCCACAGTCCAGCAGTGGAACCTGACCCTCGAACAGGACCTGGGCCACACCATCGGCGTCCGGCTCTCCTACACCGGCAGCCACGGCAAGGACCTCGAAGCCATGGTCGACCTCAACCAGGTTCAGCCCAACACTCTCGGCTACTCCCAGGTCGAGAGCCAGCGGCCCTATCCCAGTTGGGCCGTCATCCAGAGCGTCGCCAATGTTGCCGAGAGCAATTACTCCAGCGGCACGGCGGAGCTTTCCCGCCACAGCGGCAAAGGCCTGACCTTCGACGCCAGCTACACCTTTACGCACGACCTCTCGAACGCCGGCGGGGCCACGCCCAACGCCTTCGCCGTCGCCGGCGGCAGCTTCCTTACGGATCGCTTCCATCCCGGCCTCGACTACGGCAACGTGATCTACGACCGCCGTCACCGCTTTCTGGTCACCTACCTCTACCCGCTTCCCTTGGGCAGCGGCCAGCGCTGGCTCTCCACCGGCTCCCTGCTCAACCACTTCGTCGGCGACTGGCAGCTGGCCGGCGTCACCATCCTCCAGAGCGGCCCGTTCCTCACCCCCTACGAGCAGACCGTCGATCCAGCCAACACCAACATCCTCACTACGGTCGGTCAGGCCCGGCCCGATCAGTTGACCAACGTCTCGCTTTACGCGCCGCATCGCACCACCAGCCAGTGGCTCAACCCCGCCGCGTTCCCCTATCTGAATCTGCAAAACGCAGCCGGCAACGGCATTGGCCGCTTCGGCAACGCCCCGGTCGGCGGCGTCCTTGGCCCTGGCACGGACAACTTCTCGCTGTCGCTGATGAAGAACTTCGCGTTCTTCGAGAACTCCAAGTTCCAGTTCGGCCTTGAAGCCGCCAACCTCTTCAACCACCGCAACTACGAGCCGCCCAACATGCAGGTGGACTCCGGCGGATTCGGCTCCATCACCGCTCTGCAAACCGCCGAAGGCGCCGGCCCCCGCAGTTTGGAGTTATCAGGCCGCATCACCTTCTAGGTCTGTGACCGGATGAAGAAGTTTCATTGAGTTCATGCTTTCCCAGGTCTCAAAATCGAGACCTGGGGCACCCATCAGTGGTACAAAATCAAGCGGTCAGAGACCTAGCGCAGGCCGCCGGAAATAATGCCATCTCCAATTAGCGTCCAATCGCCGGAACCGTCTCTCGGGGGGCTAAACAGACTGGGAAAAAGGCCAATTGTGTGGCGAAAATCAAAAGCAGAGTGCCGCAGGGCCTAAAGGCCGCGCTCATTTGACGGTACTTATGGCGCGACTGAAGTCGTGCCCTATTACAAAACAGGAGTCATTCAGCCGCGTACCGAGTTTTTCCGCAGCCTGCAAAGCCCGCGTCAATATTGGCTGAACTGCGATACGACTGAAGTCGCGCCCCGTTACAAAACATGCAATTGCGCAACTCAAAGGCTCACAGGATCAAAGCTCATCAACGACCATCAGGATTGCATCCGTACACTCCAGACGGCGACTTGGCGCGCACCGCTTCCATTCCATGCATGTGACGGAAGTGCGGACGCGTTGTGCGGTTTGCTGTTCTGCGCGCGCGGCTCTGGTATCCTGAATGGTTTACCCGGACTAGGAGGGGATCATGCCGGAACACAGAGCACGCAAGCACCATCAGGACCGGGTGGCGGAAACGCTGCGCGAGGAGATTGGCGCGATGATCGAGGGCGAACTTGTGGACCCTCGCATCGGTTTCTGCTACGTAACCGAGGTGGCATTGAATCCGGGCGGCAAATCCGCGCGGGTTTACGTGGCCGTCGACAATGCCGTCAAGGATATTGTGAAAGCCGAAGAAGATACGGTCGCGGGACTGGAAGCGGCCAAGGGCTACATCCGCTATGAGCTGAAGGAGCGGATGGGCGTGCGTCACATCCCGGACCTGGTCTTTCTGGCGGATCGCTCGGGCCGGTTCCAGGCGCGGATCGAAGAGCTGATGGGGCGGCAACGGAAACGGCAGAAGGCGCAGGCCGGTCAGGGTTCTGCAGGCGGCCAGGAGGCCCCGGCGACGGAGACTCTCCTGTCCGAGCAAAAGGCTCAGGCGGAGTAGCCAGGGATGGACCATGCAGGCCGAACTCGGACTTTCTCGCCCAGGGGCAATGTGTCGGAACGGACGCCGGAGCCGGCAGACGGTTCCGCGACTGGTCGGGCGGCAGGCATGGCGCGGGCGGATCATCCCGGCGACGAGCATCGGATTGCCGCGATCCTGAAGGTTCTGCGCCAGGGCGAACGCTTCCTGGTGTGCTCGCACTCGCGGCCGGACGGCGATGCGGTGGGCAGCATGCTGGCTATGCGGATGCTGCTGGAACAGATGGGCAAGCATGCCGACCTGGTGGCTGCCGACCGGATTCCGATCATCTATCGCGGGCTGCCCGGCGCGGCTGACATCCGTTCGGCGATGCGCGTCCGTGGGCCGTACGACGCGGCCATTCTGCTGGAATGCGACGGGCTGGAACGTACGCGGCTGCGTGGGCTTGAGCCGTTCTTTCATATCAACATCGATCATCATGTGAGCGGCCGGGAGTTCGGCCACCTGAACTGGATCGACTGCGAGGTGGCCAGCGTGGGCGAACTGGTGTTCCGGCTGGTGAAGGCGGCCGGGGCCGCGGTTACGCCAGCGATGGCCACCTGCCTTTACACCACAGTTCTGACCGACACCGGGGGATTCTGCTACGGGTCCACGCAGGCTTCCACGTTCGGTCTGGCGCAGGAACTGGTGCTGGCGGGGGCAGACCCCATCGGCATCGCACAGAACGTGTACTTTTCCACTTCCCCCTCGAAGCTGCTGCTTCTGGGTGCGGCGCTGAGCAATTTGCGGCGCGAGGGGCGGCTGGCCTGGCTGTGGGTTTCCCACCAGGATATGGTGCGTTCCTGCGCTGCGGAAGAGGACTGCGAGGGCATTGTGAATTTTGCCGTGGCCATCGCGGGTGTGGAGGCAGCGGTGTTTTTGCGCGAGTTGCCGGAGCGGCGCATCCGGCTGAGCCTGCGCAGCAAGGGCCGGGTGGATGTGGCGGCGATTGCCGAGCGGCTGGGTGGCGGAGGGCATGAAAACGCCGCCGGCTGCACGTTGGAGGGGCCGCTCCCGCAGGCGCTCGATCAGATTCTGGGGAAATTGCGCCCGGAGGTGGCCTTGTTCGGGGAGGAAGGCTGACGAGGCCATTGAGATTCTGCCGGGATCTGTTAGCCTTGACCAAGTTGAAACGCAGCACGATCTCCGCGTTTCCTTGTGAGCGCGGGCCCTAGCCAAGGCCGGGCGGCCCCTCCCAAATCGCCCTGACCAAAGCTGGTGTAGTTCGTCTGCTGAAGGCAAGCGAAGCCTGCCCGTTGGAGAAAACGCTGGAAGTGGAAACTTTTCAGGAATCGTCTGCTCCGAATTCGCCCCCAAGCTGGCGCACATGGCTGCCCAATTGGGCCACCGCCCGTGAGGCGGCCGTTTTCCTTGCATTTACCGTTTTCTTCCTCAGCTATGGCCTGACTCCGCTGCTGGGTGGCGACGGGCTGGGCCTGGTGGGAGCCGATGAACCCCGCTATGCACAGATCGCGCACGAGATGCTGGTGCGGTTCGACTCGGCACACACGCTGAAAGCCCGGCTGAGTGCCTGTGTTACCCCTTATCTTTATGGACATCCCTGGCTGGAAAAGCCGGCGCTCTACTACTGGCGGGCGATGTTCGTGTTTCAGGATTTCGGCGTACACGATTGGGCCGCACGGCTGCCCTCGACCAGCTTCGCCTTCATCATGGCGGCGCTCATCTACATGCACATGCGGCGATTCCGCCCCGGGGGCCACCTGGATGCGGCGCTGATCACGGTAGCGTCCGCCGGCATCATCGGTTTTTCCCGCGGCGCTTCCACCGACATGCAGATGGCGGCACCGCTGGCGATCGGCCTGCTGGGCTGGTACGCCTGGTACGAGACCGACTCGAAGTTCTGGCTCTTCGACATCTACTTTTTTACCGGTGTGGCCACGCTGGCCAAGGGGCCGGTGGCGCCGTTTCTGGCCCTGGTGATCGTGGCCGCCTTTGCCTTTCTGCGCCGCGAGTGGTCAATTCTGTGGAGGTCGTTCTGGTGGCCGGGGGTGGCGCTCTACTTTGCCATTGTGCTGCCCTGGTTTATTGCCGTGCAGCACCAGAACCCTACCTTCTTCCAGGAGTTTTTCCTGGAGCATAATTTGGAGCGCTTTGCCACCAATCGCTATCAGCACATGCAGCCGTTCTGGTACTACCTGGCGGTAGTGCTGCTGGCGGTGATGCCGTGGACAGTGGTGGCCGTGCGGGCGCTGGTGGACGGCATTCTGACCTCGGTTGCGGAGTGGCGGGTGCGCCGCTCGAGTCTGTGCAAGCCGTGCGCCGGCCAGCCGGGCGACGCGTTCCCCGAGTTTCTTGTTCTGTGGGCGCTGATTCCCATCGTTTTCTTCTCTTTTTCGAAGTCCAAGCTGCCCGGCTACATTCTTCCCTCGATTCCGCCCATCACCATCCTCACCGGGGACTATCTGTTCCGGCGGCGCCAGGCGGGGCTGAACCGCTGGGTTCTGTTGGGCCACGCGGTGCTCTCCGGCGTCATGACCATGTTCGCGCTGCTGCTGCCCTGGTTTGTGGCTCACGGCCCGCAGGTTCCGCCGGTGCGGGCGTTGGTGGTGGCGCTGCTGGCTTCGTGCGGCGCGGCGCTGCTGATTCTGGTAGTGGTCAAGGGCTTCGGCGTAGCCCGTCTGCGGCTGGTCACCACCGGGGTCCTGATGGTTCTGGTGCTGTTTCTTTACGGTGTGGGTCCATTCTTTGGCATTCCGGCCGTCGGCGCTACCAAGCGGGTGGTACATCTGCTGGATCGCTCCTACTCTGCGCGCCCGCTGGCGGACCGGCTGGGCACGCTGGCTCCGGCCGACGAGACGGTAGCGGTTTTTCGCGTGCGCCGCGACGTCGAGTACGGACTCTCGTTCTACCGCAATCACGAAGTGGTGAACTACGAGGAAACCGGCGTGCCGGATGAGCAGCACCTGCTGGTGATGCGGGTGGCGGGGCGCGGTGGCGTGGACTTGCATACCCCGGCGGCGCTGGAAGAGTACCTGGAGGGCCGGCACTACGAGCAGCTTTTCAGTTGGCCGGAGCAGGGACTGGTGGTTTATATGGTGGGCAGCCGGTAATTTAGATGAATCGGCCTCTCGGTTGCAGTTGCGCGCAACTCGTGGCAAAGTGACCGCAAGGCGCAATTGGAGTGAGCACCCGCAAGAACCACGTTCGACGGGGTTCGACCTGGCGTTCCGGCGAGGCAGTTTCAAAAGGAGAAGCATGGCATCGGGCGTTTCCATCGAGATCCTCGACTTGCGGCACTTCGCGGCGCCGGTACTGCGGCCGGTGCTGGAGGCCGAGGGCGAGCTGTGGAAGCAGCGCCTGCACTGGGACTACCACGTCTCAGCCAAGCTGCTGATGCAGTATCTCGACAGCCACATGCTGCCCGGCTACGCTGCCCTGGAATCCGGCCAGGTCACGGGCTACGTGTTTTGCGTCTACGAGGAGACCAAGGCGGTCATCGGAGACGTCTTTGCACTGCCTGGCCCCCATCCCGATGGCGAACCCGGCCACGAAGCCTCGGCTCGCGAAATCGAGATAACGCTGCTCCGCCACCTTTTTGAGCTGCTGCAGAATTCGCCGCAGGTGGACCGCGTGGAGTCGCAACTGCTGCTCCACCCCTCGGGTTCGCATGCCGGAGTTTTCCGCGAGGCGGGCTTCCAGGTTTACCGCAGGCTCTTTATGGTGCGGCAGCTCGAAGGCTTTTGGAGCGCGCCGCGCGTCGATCTGCCAGCCGGCCTGGAGTTGCGTCCCTGGCGCGACGAGGACCTGAGCCCCGCGGGGCGGCTCATCGCCGAGGCTTATCGCGGCCATCCGGACAGCGTGATCAACGACCAGTACCGCTCAGTCCACGGCTCCCTGCGCTTTCTGCACAACATCGTCCGCTACGCAGGCTGCGGCGTCTTCTCCCCGCAGGCGTCGCACGTGGTGGTGGAGCGCACCAGCCGCGAACTGGTTGCGCTGGTGCTGGGCTCACGTGTCAGCCCAGAGAGCGGCCACATCACACAAATCTGCGTCCATCCCGCGTTCCGCCGCCAGGGCCTGGCCCGGATGCTGCTCACCCTCGCCGCCTCCTGCTTCCTGCGCCAGGGCGTCACAGAGATCTCGCTGACCGTCACCGAGGCCAACACGCACGCCATCGACCTTTACCACGCCGAGGGCTACGACTGCGCGCATACCTTCGACGGCGCGGTGTGGCAGCGCGAACGCATTGGCTGAAAAGAAAACGGGAAGCCGGGCGAAAAATCCGGCTCAGAATTCGGAGCGGGGACGGCGAGGCGAGGCTGGCTCCCGCGAGCGGTACCTGGTAATCCACGTGGGAGGCTCCGGCTCCAGGCTGCCGTCGACTTTCACCCAGACAACTTGCCTCCGATCCAGCCGAACGTTTATTCCTGATCGCGCACACTGATTTTGTCCAACGATGATGGTTGAGGCTCGACGCTGTTCCTTGGAATGAGGGTGCAAGGTCGCTATTTGTGCGCCTTATTCAATCGAGGATGTTCTATAGCGGCAGGCCAACCCGTCGCATGAGGTCATTAAAGCGCGGGTCGGAACGCAAGGGATCAAGGCATGGATCGATCTTGAGATTCGTAAGCCCTTCATTATGAGTTTTATAAGACTCTTCCAACCATCTAAACGCCTCGTTCTTCTTGTCCAGTCCGGCATAGACCAGCGCAATTTCGTACATCCCTACGCCACCCTCTTTCCGTAAATGCTCTTCCAGTTGCGTAATGGCCTTGTTCGCCGCATCTATCTGCCCCGCGCGAGCGTAAGCATTGCCCAAGTGCCCCATAACATGCGGCGAATCACCCGACTTCCGGAATTCACTGATAGATTTCGCGTACAGGCCCTTCTCCGCGTAAATATCGCCCAAGAGAAAGCTCTCGTCAGAAAGATTGATATTGAGTGCATGGGCTCTTCGGATCATCGAAAGCGCTTGATCATACTGACGAGAAAAGTAATAGGTGAATCCCGCGTTTCTGAAGGAACGGGCAGAGATTGGATCGAGTTCTACTCCCCGCTCCACTTCTGCCATAGCGTCGGGCAGTTTGCCCGTTCGTTCCAAGTAAACCGCGTATCTCTCATGGACCGCCGCAGAACTTGGATTCAGGTCCAGAGCCCGGTTGAACTCCTTTGCGGCAGTGCCCCAGTCCCAGTTTAAATTCATCGAGGCATTGGCTAGTTCGGCATGGCCATCGGGCAGCGAATCATCGAGCTCAATCGCCTTGGCGGCTTCGGTCTTCTGCTTGGAAAATGCCTCGGCATAAGCAAGCTGGCCGCCTTCACCCATGTGGCCGTAGCAATTGGCCAATGCGGCATATGCTTGCGCATAGTTGCGGTCCGCATCAATCGCTTTTTGAAAGTAACCGATGGCGCCCTCGCATTCGTTCGCATTCAAACGGAACATACCCTGCAAGTACAAATCTTCGGCATCCGTATTGATTGGCCGCGCGCGGGCGAAGCGAGCTTTCTGCTCGGGCCTCTCATTGATGCTGACCTCCTCCGCAATTGCTTGTGCCAACTCGCCCTGCAAGGCCAAAACGTTGGACTGGTCGCGGACATAAGTATGGGACCAGATGGGATGATCGGTCCTTGCATCGATCAACTCAACGGTAATGCGCACAAGGTTGCCCTGGCGCATTACCGACCCCTCCACGACCCCTTCCACGGCCAACTCTCTGGCGATCTCGGGCAGTTTTTTCTTCGTGCCCTTGTAGCTCATGGCCGATGTCCTGGAAATGACGCGGAGTGTAGAAACCTGGCCCAGGTCGGCGATCAACTCTTCCGTGATGCCGTCGGCCAGGTAGTCTTGCCCGGGGTCTTCCGAGAGGTTCTCAAGCGGCAAGATCGCGACCGAACGAATCTCTGGAGATGCAATTGCACCGTTACGCGACCTTTTGAAGCCCGCGTAACCGGCAATGGCCAAGACAACCAATCCAAGCACGACGCCAACCAGAATGCGCGGGTGGTGGCGCAACTTCTCTCCGGGGCGACGAAGAACCTCGACGACTCTAGTCTCGAGTCTTTCGTGGGGTCGTCCGTCACCCTGAGTCGTGGGCTGATTCGCGGGGGGTGGAAGGGCGGATTCAGGCTGTGGCGGCGCGGGTGTCGTCAAAACCGAGAAGTGGAACCTCGGCACATAATGTCCGCTAGGGAGTTCGATGCGAACAGCGTGCACTTCTTTTGTTTCGGAGTAGTACTGGGCTAGCTTCTTCCGCACTTCGCCGGCCTTGACGCGGACCACCGGATCGTTTCCTGTGTCGTAATCGACCGGGCGCCCGAACATCTCGGCCCCAATCATCCGCTCGCGCAGTGAATCAACTTGGCCTTGCAGGGCGTGTCCAACGACCAACTGAAGGAAATCTTGAGCACGTTTACTCCCCGCGAATGGGCAACTCTCCAAAATCTGCTTCAGGTGATGGCGCACCAGGACGATTTGCTCGGGAGAAAGTTTGGTCTCGACCCAAGTTGGCTGGATAGCCGCCATCCTTCAGATTCACCTCATCTTCGGCACCAATCATAGCAGAGCAAACGTCTATTCGAACGTCTCCTTCGCTGACCGTGCTTGGACTATGTTATTGACAAATAAAAGCTTATAGACAACATACATCCCAACATACCGTTACATACATTCCGCGTTTATGGGTCAGGTGCTCAGATGGTCAGGATTTCAGGGCTGGGGGTCAAACGACGCCAGACGCTGGTCGCGCTTTTGCCCGATTGATGTCGGCCCGAAAGAATACGTTTACCAACAACGAGGTGCCCGATGAGGAGAAGTTCCGGCCTTCGAAAGGGCTGGCAACAAACAAAAGCCGGACGGTGGTCATGACACTTCGGTGGGCGTCGCCTTCCATGCGTGGGGACAAAGCACAATTGGTCCCTTCGCTCGGACGATCACCGATTCCACATTCGTCTCGCTTGCAACATGCAACTGTAGACCAATTCGGGGCGGTGACTGCCGACAACTCGCGCACTGGCCATGGATTCCGCGCAACCTGAACAGATAATCGGCAAAGTGTCACTCCAGTCTTAGCCAGCTTTTACACGGATTGTATGAACGACAAAACTCTAGGAGGAAACAGATTATGAGACGCAGATTCAGTAGTTTGCTGTTGACGCTCCTGTGCATCTTCGGATCTTCGGTGCTGCTTGCACAGTCAACAACAGGGAATATCCTGGGACAAGTGACTGACCAATCCGGCGCGGCGATCGCCAAAGCGGAGGTCACCGTGACCAATACGCTGACCGGGGAAACACACTCCATCGCCACCAACGAGCAAGGCCAGTATGTGATCCCTCACCTCCCGGTTGGCGTCTACCGCGTCGAATCGCAGCCGGCCGGCTTCAAGCGCACCGTACGCGACGGAGTCACCCTTGCGGTGAACGAAGAAGCTCGTGCTGATCTTGTCCTTCAGGTTGGAAAGAATACTGAAGAGGTCGAAGTTCATGCCGACACGACCCAGGTAAATACGTATACCCCTGAGTTGGGAGAACTCGTCGACCAGAAAAACGTGGAAGATCTTCCGCTCAATGGAAGAAACGTCTACAGCTTGCTGGTGGCCCTTCCTGGAGCTTCAAGCATTAACGAGGAAACCGTGCCCAGCCGCGACAACAATACTTTCGTTGTCAATGGGGGCCGGTCAACCACAAACTCCTGTTTCATCGATGGCGGCTTCAACAACGACATTTGGCGCAATCAGTGCAGCACGCCGCCAAACCCCGATGCCGTCCAGGAATTCCGGCTTCTCAGTTCCAACTCGGATGTCGAGTTTGGCCGTATGCCGGGAGCATTCATGAACATCATCACCAAGTCAGGCACCAACTCCTTTCACGGCACGGCCTATGAGTTTCTGCGCAACAACGACGTCGATGCAAAAACCTACTTCAACTCCGAAGTCACGCCTCTAAACCAGAACCAGTACGGCTTCTCGGCGGGCGGGCCGGTCTTGAAGAACAGGGTTTTTCTGTTTGGGTCCTGGGAAGAACTCAAGCAAAAGACCCCAGCCATTATCAATTCGATTCCGGTTCCGACCACGCTGGAGCGTACCGGAGACTTCTCCGCGACACAGGGCACCGCGCTCGAGCCGATTGACCCGACAACGGGAAAGCCGTTCCTCAACGACCAGCTTACAAACATGGACAAGGTCGGCTTGGCCATCGCCAACGCCATTCCTGCCGGCGCCAACGCGGATGGAACCTATACCGCATCGGCAAACAACAATGCGAATGTTTGGCAATATCTGCTGAAGGGCGATTACCAATTCACCAAAAAGCAAAAGTTCACGGTCAGTTGGTTCAAGCTAAATTCCGCCCAGAACAATCCGTTTGCCTACTACAACGAGTTCCCGGGATTTGGACAGCGCGTCGACGGAGCGCAGCAGCACAATCTGGTCATCAACCACACTTGGACCGCCAGCAACAACTTCTTCAACGAAGCGCGCTTCAACCTCATGCGCCGCGACACTCCCTGGAACATCGTCGACGGCAAGACGCTTGCCGACTACGGCAGCAGCTTTGAACAGGGCGCACTCAAAGACGATCCGAAAAATGTTCCCTTCCGCATGCAAATTAGCGGAAGATTCACGACCGGCGCATGGGATGCGGCGGGCCACGATCACTCCATCGGCGGATCGGACACAATCACCTGGATCAAGGGCAAGCACAACATCAAGCTGGGATCGTTTGTCATGTGGGGCTTCTATGCTGAAACCGGCGCCAGCAACGGCGGAGGCACGATTTACGAGGGCACAGATTACACAGGCAACCCCCTGGCAAACCTTTTGCTCGGCTATTCCACCAATTTCTCTGAAGATAGCGGAGATCACCCGGATGAAAGCGCAAAGTATTGGCACAACTATGCCCAGGACACCTGGCAGATCACTCCCCGCATCACTCTTACCGCTGGCGTGCGCTATGAAATCACTACGCCACTCGTGTGGACGGTGAACTACATTTCGTCCTTTGAAAACAACGTGCAGTCCACTACCTATCCGAATGCTCCCAAAGGTCTTCTGTTCTATGGTGACAAGGGCGTAACCCGCGCTGGACGGCCGGATGACTGGCACAACATCGGACCAAGACTGGGTATTGCAGTCGATCCGTTCGGCAACGGAAAAACCTCTGTCCGTGCAGGATATGGACTCTATTACCTGGCCGCTTATGGTGATGGAATCCGCGCTCCTCAACCCTTTGTTCTTACCGTCGGCATCAACGGCGATGCGAGCCTGGCCAATCCCTGGGCAAACTTCTCGGGAGGTGACCCTTTCCCCTTCACGCCACCCACTGGAGCAAGTGCTACCTTCACTCTTCCCCAGGCGCCAGTTGTGTTTGCGAACAACGCCGCAACACCGCGCCTTAACCAATTCAATCTAACCGTGCAGCAGCAGGTGGAGAAGAACATGAGCCTGCAGGTGGCTTATGTTGGAACCCTCTCGCGCAAGATGAGCGGCAACATCGATCAGAACAATCCCATCTACGAAAACGATCCGATCACCGGAGCGGCGCCCTCGTCGAGCAATGTCGATGACCGCCGTCCCTACATGCCCGGAACCTTCCAATCCATCGGGACCTATGTAACGGGATACAATGCCAGCTACAACGCGCTGCAGGCGGTTTTGACTCAACGCCTGTCGCACGGCCTGACCTTAAACGCCAACTATACCTTTGGCAAGGGCATCGACATTGTGTCCGGAGATAACTATAACGGTGGCCTTGGATTCACGGATTCAAGCGATCCCGGACGGGACAAGGGACCAACGGACGGAATGGCTCACCACATCTTGAACATTTCTGGAACATATGACACGCCCAAGGTGCGGAATCTGGGAACGATCGGCAATTACGCGCTGAGCGGATGGCAGGCAAATGCAATCATTAGCATGCGCACGGGCACACCGGTCAACGTCACATCTGGCGTGGACAGCAACGCGGATAATGTCTGGAATGACCGTCCCAACCTGATCGGAAGCTACAAGGAATCTGGTTCCAGGGCGCAGAAGATCGCCATGTACTTCGACCCCAAGGCGTTTCAGGCAGCTTCGGCCGGCAGCTACGGCAATGTCGGGCGCAACTTCCTCATTGGACCAGGGTATGTCAACTCCGACCTTTCCTTCTTCAGGTTCTTTCCCATCTACAAGGAGCATCAGTTGCAGTTCCGCGTGGAATTGTTCAACGCTTTCAACCACGCCAACCTCGGAAACCCCGATGCGGGTTTGCTTGACAGCAACGTCGGCAGGATTACCTCTGCCGCCAACGCAGGCCGCATTGCCCAGGGTGGTTTGAAGTATTCGTTCTAGATTTCACCGGGCTGGCCACACATGCCTCCTGATCTTGCGGCCAGCCCACTCATTTGAACCATTCTGTATCTCCAATTGCACTTCCGAGGGAAAGATGTTCGAATGCAGATGCCGTAGATCCATCCGTTTCATTGCAACCGCCCTTATCCCCATGCTGCTTTTGGCAATTATCGCGGTATCATCCAAAGCAGATGATCTCAAAACAGCAGGCAGCGCAAAGCCGGCTCCCAAGCCCTTATACCGTGACCCGGTCCATGATGGAGCTGCCGACCCGTCGTTGGTCTGGAATCGCGCAGAAAAGAAATGGATGATGTTTTACACCAATCGGCGAGCCGACCTGCCGAGTTCCGATCCCAAGGATGTCGCATGGGTCCACGGAACACAGATCGGCATAGCCGAATCGAAGGATGATGGCACGACCTGGACGTATGCTGGCACCGCGAAGATCCCATACGGAAGACCCGATTACACGTTCTGGGCGCCTGACCTGGTTTGGGATCATGGTCAGTATCATATGTTTGTTGTCGTTGTGCCGGGTATCTTCCACGACTGGAATGCGCCGCGCGAAATCATCCACCTCACAAGCAAGGATTTGGCGGTCTGGAAATTCGAGTCAAAGCTGACTCTGTCTTCGAACCGCACCATCGATCCATACATACTCAAGCTCGCCGATGGCACTTGGCGACTCTGGTATAAGGATGAAGAGGATCATAGCTCCATCCATTATGTGAACAGCCCTGACCTGTATCAATGGACGGCTGGCGGCGTAGCCATCAGCGACCGCCCATGCGAAGGTCCCATTGTCTTTCGCTGGAAGAACAGTGTCTGGATGATCGTTGACCCGTGGAACGGTTTGGGCGTCTACAAATCATCCGATGCCTTGCACTGGACACCTCAAAGAGAGAATATTCTCGCTGGGGCTGGAGACCTTCCTACCGATCGTTCGAACGGCCACCATGCAGATGTCGTCATCAGCAAAGGGCGCGCCTTTCTCTATTACTTCGTACAGCAGCAAGGGCCGGATATGGTTCCCAACAAGCCGGAATCCGCGAACCGATCCGTGCTTCAGGTTGTGGAATTAACAGAGCAAGACGGGCAATTGAAGGCCGATAGGAACCGTCCAACTTTTGTATCCCTTGAGCCGGTAGGCGATCGATATAGATAATAGGCTTTCACCGTGCGCGAATACATGTCGAGCCGTCTCGATGAGCATTCGCGCACGGAGAGTTGAATGGAGCCAGAAATCGAATGACACGCCGGAACCATATGCACGATACCGAAGCGCTAAAGCCGGGATTAAGGTTGGCCCGCGAAGTTATTCAGCAATTGCTCTCAAGAGCAGATGGATATTATCTATGGGTCTTAATCTTGCTGGTTTGCGCAATCATGTCAGCTGGAGCGCAAGCGCCTTCACATCCCGTTGAGCCCCCCTTGACGAGCCTGACCAGGCAGTTGAATCGGGCGATCAGCACAGCGGAACACGGAGACACGCAACAAGCGTTGGTTCTTGCCGATGTGCTGCTTGAGAAACATCCTGATTTTGTCCCGGCCCTCAAGTTGAAGGGCATGTTGCTGGAAGAGTCAGGGCACAGCGCCGAAGCGTCGAGCATCTACGATAAAGCTCTGAAGCTAGCCCCAAACGATCCTGGCCTGCTTTTCAAGTCGGCAGTTGTTCATTTGGTGGCTGGCGACAACGACCAGGCAATCCGCCTGTTTCTCCGCCACTTGACAATTCAGCCCAGGGACGGCGATGCGCTCTTCTATCTTGCCCAGGCATATCACCTGAGCGGCCAGGACAATCTGGCCCTGAACGCTATTCGCGAGTGCATCAAAGTCGCGCCAGACAACGCGCAGGCATGGCAGAAATACGGGGAATTGACTTGCAGTTCGGGAGACAATGAAGCCGGCCTGCGGCTACTGCTGAAGGCCCGGCAGCTTGATCCCGCATTGGAACAAATCGATTTCGACATCGGGACTGCGAATTTCAACACGATGGATTTTTCCAAGGCAGTCGAGTATTCCGCCAAGGCAGCCAGCAAACAGCCCAACGATTTGAAAGCGTTGACGCTGCTCGCTTCCGCCGAGGTCAAGTTGTCCCAATGGCAAGATGCCCAATCGGTATTTGAACGGATTATCGCCATAAAGAGGGACGATGAAGATTCCTTGTTGGGAATTGGGAATTGCGAACTCGAACTGAAGGAATATCGGAAGGCAATCGATACACTCCAACGCGCATTGCAGGTTGATCCAGCCCAGATGCAGGCTCACTACTATTTATCACGAGCCTATGCCGGGTTAGGCCTGCCGGCGGAAGCGCAGCACGAGACAGAATTGCATAACAAGATGCAACAAATGTCTTTCGTTCAACCAGAACTCGGCAGTGAAGGAAACAAGTCCACCTGGAATCAAGCCAGGCAGTTACTGGCCGAGCGGCGGGAGAACGAGGCGCTGAGTTTGTTTCAGAAGGCTTCCAAAGGCTCTTCCTCATCCTACGGAGATCCGTACGTATTCATCGGTTCCCTCTACCTCTCCATGGGAGACGCTAAAAACGCGCTGCGCATTCTTCATCGCGCATGGGAAATTGACCCTAGGGTTCGCGGCGCGCACACCTATGCGGGTTTGGCTGCGCTTCAAGCGAACGACCTGGAGACGGCGGAGAAAGAATTCCAAGCCGAGCTTGCGAACGACAGGAATTATTTACCAGCGATTGCGGAACTCGGCGAAGTGCGCTACCGGCAGCAGCGGTGGACTGAGGCGGCGGATCTGATGTCTAGCTCCCGCACCGGCAACCCCCTGTTACTGTACATGCTCTGCGACTCTTTCTTTCATCTGGGCAAGACCCAAGACGCCGAACTTACCGCCGAAGTCGTGGCGTCACGTGCGCGGGGCGAACCGAACACGATGCACGCGCTCATCGAACTGCTCAACCGGAATGGGGCGTCCGGTCTCGCGCGCCGTTTGTCGGAGAATCATCCGTGAGCGCGTGGCTCAAGGACGCCCCTCCGTCACGGTGAGGATTTGATCCGCCTTGACGTTGGTCAATGTCTGCTTTAAGCCGCTGGGCCACGCCAATTCGATCTTATCGATGACGGCGGCGCCGCCAAGCCCAAAGTGCACCCGCTTATCGCTGGATGAGTTATATCCCACGGCGGTTGTCGCTTCATTGTACTGATCGCCATGAGAGGTTGTGACCTTCACCCTCGTTCCCAAGCCATCGCGGTTGGACTTGACGCCGATCAGCTTTAGAATGATCCAGTGATTTTCGTTCTTCGTACGATTCATGAGCAGTTCGGGGGGACCGTTGAGCACGGTGACGACAATATCGATTTGTCCATCGTTGTTCAAATCGCCAAAGGCTGCCCCGCGATGCGCGGCGGGCATCGAGAATCCGGCGCCGGCCTTTGCGCTCACATCCTCGAAAACCAGATTGCCCTTGTTGCGGAGCAGCAGGTTCGGAAGCGCATAGGGCCGATGCACAACCGCATCCGCATTGTCGAGAATGTCGGAAGTGGCCGCAAACAGATCCTTTAGTCCATCGTTGTCGAAGTCGAAGGCGCCGGTTCCCCAAGCTGTGAAACGGCTGGTCATGGCCGTCAGTCCCGCTCCTCCGGTGGCATCCTCGAATTGGCCACCTCCTAAATTGCGATAGATGGGAAAAGTATCGCCGAACATGGCTGTGTGAAAGATATCCGGTGCTCCGTCATTGTCCAAGTCGCGAAAATCCGCGCCCATTCCGGCCACGGTCTTGCCGTTTCCGGTAAATGCAACTCCGGCTTCCAACGATACGTCCGTGAAGGTTCCGTCGCCATTGTTATGCAGGAGAAAATTCTGGAACGTGTCGTTCGAGACAAAGATGTCGGTGAATCCGTCGTTATCGTAGTCGGCAAAGGCTACGCCCATTCCCTTGCCGACGTATTGAGAGATATGAGATTGCGCGGAGACGTCGGTAAACGTTCCGTCGCCATTGTTTCGGTACAGAATGTTGGCGGTTCCCCGGAATCCGTCCGGCGAACAGTAGGCTGGCGTTCCTTCCTTATTGCATAGAGCTGCGGTATGGATATCGTAGTCGAGATAGTTGACGACAAAAAGATCGAGAAAGCCATTGTTGTTGTAGTCAAACCAGCCGGCGGTTACGGACCAGGGCTTCACGGAATTGGGTAGCAGGCCGCCCACTCCCGCTTTGGCGGTCACATCGGTAAAGGTTCCATCCCCGTTATTATGAAACAGCTGATTGTAATTGACCCCGGTGACGTATAAATCCACAAAGCCATCATTATCGTAGTCTCCGGCAGCCACTCCCATGGAGTAGCCCATACCCTTCAAGCCCGAGCTCGCGGTGACGTCCGTGAAGGTTCCGTCGCCATTATTGCGGAAGAGGCGATTGTAGTACTGTGGGTCGCTCTTTTCGAGCGATGGGATCGCTGCTCCGTTGGTAAAGAAGATGTCTAACAATCCATCGTTGTTGTAATCGAATAGGGCTACGCCACCTGTCATGCTTTCAATCGAGTACCGCTGCGGGCTAACACAGTTTCTAAGTGTGAACTTGATCTTCGATGCTCTGATCTCATTGTCAAAGTCTATCGCTGGCGCTGTAGGCATCGCCGTATTTGCGGGTAATTTGCTCACGGGCGTATGAATATGCGTCGCTTCAGAAGGAGATACGATTTCCTGCGCACTGGACTCTACCCTCGTGCAAATAAAAGCTGTCACGACGAGCAGGCCACATAAGAAAGTCATGGCGGCCTGGACGGTGATGCCGGCGGGTGTTTCTGATGTTATGCCAGAGATTGCTGGGATAATCGAAAAATTCCGGCTTTTTGCGTGCTTGCGTCGCAATTGCATCATTTTCGCATGAACCAGATGTAGCGGAATTACAAGTGGGGCCGCAAGTGCCCCGGCCCTATTCGTCGCACTCCTGCTCGGGACGGAAGGTACGGGCTGCGCAGACTGTTTCTATCATATCCAATTCTGGATGCTTGGAAGGGGTGTACCCGGAAGCCGAAGGTGGATATTTGTTCCTTAGCACGGTTATCACCATCAGTTGCACGCTCGTTCGTGCGCCGGCAGAGCACACCGCTTTTCAGCATCAGGCAGACTATGGCTGCGTCTTCCCTGGCGGTTGGAACGCTGTCGAGATAATGCATAGCCAGCTCCCAATAGACCTGAAGTAGCTGCCCGCTAGCAACCTGTCCAGCGTCTACCTGTCGGTAGACAAGACCGTTGTACTACGAAAGGAGTGAGTTGTTACTGAGCACACCTCGCCTCCTGCAAACATCGTTTATGCAGTAGCCCGTTCTTGCGCGTGTCAGTGTGGTTGTTATGCGCGAAATCACCGACCCCAATAAGCTGTTGGACGGAGTACGAGCCCCAGATTGTGCCCGAACAGTCTTCGATCATCCTCGAACGCGACCCGGAGATTCGCTCGCCATTCTTCGAGATGGTTTTTTCGATGGGCTTCAGGATGCTCAGTTTCCTTCCTCCCTGCCATTCAAGCTGCGGGGTCTGGACTCTTGCCCCGGTGGAACTCCCACCCACTCTAGGTAGCAACATGACGGACGCATAGAACACGCCCTAGATCGAGCTGTCGAGCCAAGTTGCCGATGCCGACGAGAGGAAGACGCCACATTCCAAAATCAAGCGTTCCGACTTAAGAAAATGCCGCTTTGAACAAAAGCGAGCCGGCGCCTCCTGGTTTCACAGATGGAATCCGTGACCAGGCTCTAAAAAAGGCGCCCGAAGCAAAATTTAACTGGTTTGCATGGAGGGGAACCACTCGCAAACACGCTTCAAGGCTCCGCCACTCCATGCGAGGACAGACTTCAATGAGGCAGCAGAGCCTGCGTGAACAGACCCGAGAGTGCCTCCAGATGGCGCTTGCGGAACTCGGCGATAGTGGCGTGGTCGGGATGCTGGTCACCGGAAAGATAACGGAAGGCCACGTCCTCGAATGTGCGCGTCTGAATCTTGCGCGAACTGCAGACGCCCTTGCATAACCGTACAGAAGCAGGCGGGCCATCATCTCCGGCGCGTAGGCCGCCTGGCCACGGCCATCCTTGTCCTGACAGGACTTATAGATCGGGCTCAAATCCAGCGCCGAAACTACATCCAAAAGAAAACGGGCCAGATGGCCCTCGGGAAGCCAATTGTGAAGCGATGGGGGGAACAGCAGCGTCTGGTTGACCGTGTCAGGAATGAAGTTCTGGCCATAGCTCGAACTTAAAACAGAAACTGTTGCCCACGCTGTAGGCTCCGTCACGAATCTATGCCCGACACACACTAGGCGAGTGAGGAGGGCCGGAACGATTTTGCTGTATTGCGAACTCTTTCGATAATTGACATTTATTTGCGAATTGCGCTAGCTTTGAGAGCACGGGTATGCAGTCCCTACGGCTTTCCAATATACGAGCCAGCGGGCGTCCGTTTGCTTGAGGGTAAGGAGATGAATTGGATAGGATTCAGCTGGACGTTACGATAGCGGGCGAAATCAATCTAGATTTGATTCTTTATGGTTTACCGGAAAGCATGGCGATGGAGCGGGAGTTGCTTGCCAGCGACTTCAAGATGACACTGGGGAGTTCTTCGGCAATTCTGGCACACAACCTGGCGGTTCTCGGGGGCAGAGTTGGATTCATGACGAAGGCAGGTGAGGACGATTTCGGGCGGGTCGCGCTTCGCCGACTTCGCGAGAGCGGAGCCGACTTGAGCCGTACGGCGTACGATCCGATGCTTCCGACCGGCGTGACAGTGTTGTTGCACCATGGCCTCGAGCGGCACATTCTCACCTATCCGGGAACGATAAGCCAATTGAAGGTTTCCGACCTCGATTTGAATTATCTCAAGTCTTCACGTCACTTTCATTTATCTTCGCTCTTTTTGCAGCAAGGGCTGGCAGCAGATCTTCCGGATCTGTTTCGGGAGCTGAAAACGGCCGGGATGACGATCTCGCTGGATACGAACGACGACCCTACGGACGAGTGGGGTGGCGTGCTCGAGGAATTACTCGATCTCGTGGACATTCTGCTGCCGAACGAGGCGGAATTGTGCCGCATTGCCCATCGGAATACCGTAAACGAGGCCTTGGCAACTCTGTCGCCACGAGTTCGCTGCATTGCGGTTAAATGCGGGCCGCGCGGGTCGCGAGTGCGGGTAGGGGACAAGGATATTTTTGTGCCGCCGGTTTCGGTGGTGCCTGTCGACACGATCGGCGCGGGCGACAGCTTCAATGCCGGCTTTTTGTTCGCGTGGCTGCAGGGGCTGGCGCCGGAAGACTGCGCAAGGGCCGGTAATATCGCCGGCGCTCTGTCTACCCAGCGTGCGGGCGGAACAGAGGCGTTTCGCGATAAAGAGCTGGTTCGGGGCTTCCTGAGCGCGCACCAATTCCCCGCGCCTGCCGCGGAAGCGAGGGCATAGACCGATGAAGACTCCCGAAAGAGAGAAAGATCTCTTCTTGACGCTCGTCACGGCCACGGCCGAGGCAAAAATTCCACTTGGCAGCTTCAAGCCCAAGTCGATGCTGGTAACGGCGGAACATCGCATCGAACGTCCGCGCTTTCCAGTGATCGATTATCACAATCATCTCGATTCGCTCGATCCGCGCGATGTTCTGCGGATCATGGATGAATGTGGTATCGAGCAAATCGTTAACATCACGATGAAGACCGGCGCCGAGGCCTTGTCGACAATGGAGCGGTTCCGTTTGGCCGATGCGCAACGTTTTGCCACGATTGCGTGGATGGACTGGTCGGGAATCGAACACCCGGATTTTGTCCAAAAGAGCTGCGACCGGTTGGAGCAATTCGTATTGCGCGGCGCCCGGGGGATCAAGTTCTGGAAAGACCTGGGACTGAGCGTGCGCGGCTCGGATGGCAATCTGCTGCGCATCGACGACGAGCGGTTCGCGCCGATCTTTGAGAAAGCCGCAGAGCTCGGCGTGCCCGTGATGTTTCACACCGCAGACCCGGATGCTTTCTTTCTTCCAATAGATGAATGCAACGAACGCTACGAGGAACTGGTGGCGCATCCGGACTGGAGCTTTTTCGGGGCGGAATACAGGAAGGATGAGCTGCTCAAACAACGGGATTGCGTCTTTGCACGACATCCGAAAACGACATTTGTGGCGGCCCATTTGGCCGAGAGCAGCGAAAACCTTGGCCGGGTCGTGAAGCTACTAGAAATGCACCCCAATGTTTACGTGGACATGAGTGCGCGCGCGTCGGAACTCGGCAGGCAGCCTTACTCCGCACGGGCGTTCTTCCTCCGCTTCGCCGATCGGATTGTTTTCGGAAGCGACCTATTGCCCGACGAAGAGATGTACCGGTTGTATTACCGCTTTCTTGAAACTGCAGACGAACATTTCGAATATCCGTCGCATGCCTCGCGGCAAGGGCGGTGGAACATTTACGGCTTGAATCTTCCCGACGATGTCCTGAAGAAAGTTTACCGTGAGAATGCACTCCGCCTGCTTCATTCGTGATCAGTCCAGAGCCCGCACTACAGAACCCAAACTCGCTTCACATCAACCCCATGGTGTTTTGCGCTATTGCGATCGTGGATGAACTCAGGGTGAAACAGCGGGCGCAGGCGCCCTCCTTCAGGGGGGCTAAAGCCTACTGATGTCCGAACCAACCAAGGACTTGCCGACAGGCCCATTCGTGCGAACACCTGGCGGATATCATCAATTGCTGACGGAACCAACACTTCGAAAAATCGGCGCTTTCAGCGATTGCGGCCAGAAGCTATCAGGCGCAGGAACATGCCGCTTGATAGGGCTCCAGCTCCTCTGCGATTTTGTCGAAGATGAGAGCCAAGGGCTTGTTTTCCAACCTACCGGCTCTTACCTTCCGATATTGATTGGAAAGGAACTCCGATAACAGCGTGGGCGAGATGGGCTGTTGTTCAAGATTCCGGATAAGAGTTTGCAGCGAAGCGCGGACCGACGCGTCGGGCCAGTAGTAGCGAAGGCGATCGCTATAACTGTAGAAGAGGATACGGCGCTGCTTTGCGGAAGGGCCTTGATAATGATTCTTCCAGTAAGAAGGATCGCGGAGCATGGCTTCTTCGAGGGTACTTAACAAGTGAGAACGCTGGGCTGCCGGAACCGACTCTTCCTCGATCCTTTCCAGGGCAAAAATAGCCTCCCGCATGGCGTAGGTAAGCGCTGGACCGACCTTGAGGATGGCAAAACCATCACGCACCAGTTCGCGATAAGCCATCGGCCGCTGGAAGTCGGTTGAATGCGCCTCAAACACGAGACTGGAATGGTCGCGCAGAAAACCCGAAAGCGACGCTGCTTTCTGTGGATCGTAATCGAGGACGTCCTCGTGTCCATACTCGACGCCTGGCTGGACGACGAGAGCAATCACTCGTCCCCATGCGTCGGAAAGGCCGGCTGCACGAAAAGCGAGCTCGTGGGTGGCGAGAGCCTGCTCCGCATCCGCAGGGTGAGTGACGATGGAAGCGAGGGCCTCAACTGCCCCTCCGGGGGCCGGCACTTCGGTTCCGATGACATAGACGGGCTTGTATTGAACCGTGCAGGATTCCGCAGCACTGGCGAGGACCGCAGCGCGTTCCGAGATGATCTCGTCGGATAAAGGAGTTGGGTCACCGGCGCAAGGCATGCTGGTATCGAGATGGATCTTGCTGAAACCAGACGCGACAAAGCATTTGACCATGTTGGTCGCGTGCTTCATGGCCTCCGTTGCCGGAAACGCCTGCCAGGGATAAGGGCCAAGATGATCTCCGCCCAAGATCAGGCGATCGATAGGAAACCCGACACGATCTGCGATCTCGCTAACTAGTTGGCGGAAGTCGCTTGGAGTCAGCCCAGTGTAGCCTCCGAACTGGTTGACCTGGTTACAGGTAGCTTCAATCAGCAGTGGGCCGGCGGTCTGGAGAGCGTGCCGCATAGCGGCCTCGATCACCCAGGGATGCGATGAGCAAACGGAGTAGATCCCGGGAGTGTGGCCTTGCAATCGCTCGGAGCCGAATTCCTGCAATGACTTATACATGGCAGCTCCTGTCCACAACCAGCTCGGATTCATCGCTTGAGGCCGAGTGGATGTCGACATTGTGTACTACCCGGCTGATCACGCCATCCGGGCTTGGGGAGTCGGGCCGGAGGCCCACTTCGAGTGAGAAGAACAAGCCTAGCAACTGACCAAACACAATATCGAGGACTGGGCGGTAAAGATCGGGGATGCTCCAGATTCCTTGGGGTGCAACCAGTTGGTCGGCTTGCGTTGCAGATAAAGACGCACTGCCGCTGCCTGCAACAACAACTCGCGAGCGCACCAGATTCTTTGTGCCGACCTCGCGCAGAAGGTCAAGCTCGTATGGCTTGCGAGAACTGTCCGTGGAGAGGAAGGTAACCAGGAGTGTCTCCCGATCCAGCGCAGCCATAGGGCCGTGCCGCAGCGCGAGTGTGGCTTCCGTCATGGTCTTGACCTGCCCGTTGGTAAGCTCCAACAGTTTGAGTGCAGACTCCCTGGCGGTACCTGCCAACGCGGCAGAGCCCAGGAAACAGGCGCGACGAGCGCCGCTTTTCGCCAAGTCTGCTGCTGCGGCGGCCGACACTGGAATAAACTCGCGACCTGCCTCAACGATGGCTCTGCAAATGGGTTCGTACTGCTCTGTCGACCATGCATGAGCCAGCATCTGGCCAGCAAGCACCATGTTAGAAAAGGAACTCGTCATTGCGAGGCCGCGGTCATTCGTGGCATCGTCGAGCTGAACGCAAAGTGAATTGGCATCTGCCTTTGCGATGCGAGCCATCCGGCCTTCCGCGTTGCAGGTGACCACAAGGTGGTGCGTATCCGGTAACTCGGCAAGTGCGCGTTCCAGAACAGCTACGCCTTCGGGACTGTCTCCCGACCGTGAAAACGAAATCCACAGGTCCTGACGGCCTGGCTGCAGATATTCCGCAGACTCTGTCAAAAGGCTCGTGCTGGAAGCGACGATGACTTCACACTGCCATTGCTGGCGTAACAGATGATGCAGGCAGCGCCCGACGTAGTCGGATGTGCCTGCACCGATCAAAAAGACACGCGGCCTTTGGGAGTTTGAGTTCCCGAGACCAGCGGAGGTCAAGAATTGCCGAATCTCCGTCATCTGATGTTGCAGGCGTGAAAGAGTGTTTAACCACGTATCCGGCTGCTGAGCAATTTCGCCGGGAGTATAGACCAACCCCCGTTCCGACCGTTGCGTATGAGGCAGATTCAACAATTTCGAAAGAGGGTTCATCTTCTCGATAGCTCCTTAGGGCGTACAAATGCGATTACCCTAATCTCGGATAATTGCATTTCGCGTGTATGGATCATGCCGTCGCCGCGGGTTGAAGATCGAATCGAAATGAGCGGCTAGCTGCGAAACCCGCGGCAGGCGTTCGCGTGCAAAGCGCCATAGTTAGTTCGGCCTCCAGGGCAGAACTCTGCTGGCAGAAACCGGGTTCCAGTCTTTGTTCAAAAATCGGAACTGAATTTTAGCGGCTGACGAAGAAGCGAGTGGGAAGGCATCGAACTCGACCCGATTTGTCCCTTGATCAGGTTGCGAATACACGGGGTGGGCCTCGACTAGGTTCCATTTCCAGTCTTCGCCGCTGCCCGCGTAGCGCATGAGCTGCGCCGAACCATCTCCAGGCATTTGCAGCATCAGATCAGCGGCTAAATCTGGCGAGGCCCCACGGAACCGGGCGCCAGTTTTTTGACCGGAGTCAATAAATATCTGCAACCTTGGACCCTTCATTCCACTCCATTGGATGAAGGATCTGTGGGGGACGTTCGGTGCGGCAGGTCCGGAGCCCGTCGGCGTTTGGACCTGCGCCAATAGATAGGTTGCAGGCCGGTCCGCAAGGCTGCCACCTGCGCCAACCTCGGCCAGATCGGCCCACCCAGCCGCGTGACGATCACCGCCGCCGGTAGCCAAAACGGACCGCGAAGCTCTTGGGCCCGCCGATTGGGTATCGTTCAAGGTGGTAAGGACTGGGCTTGCAACTACTGGGACGGGCAATGGCAGAGACATTCCAGCCAGCGTCAGGCCAAACGAAGAGAATAATGCTCGACAACCCAATTGGCGGAAAATCCTTATGGCATTCAAGCTCATGGCGTATTCCGAACTCGGCCCCCATATTTCTTGTTAGTTTATATTACGATTTCATTCGATTCTTTTCAACCAGCACTGTTTTTTTGGCCTGTGGCGCTCACCTCTGCGGTAGGGGAGGCAATTTTTGAAACTGCGCACAATGCTCACAATCGAAAGAACCTATAGGAGATAAATGAGATGAGAGAATAGTATTTTAGAAGGCGGAAGGGGTGGCGCCGCCCGCAGAGGAGTTCTCGACATGCTAAACGAAGAAAGGCAAAGAGAGATTATCGAAATCCTTAACCGCAACGGCCGGGTATTGGTAATCGACCTCGCGCAGCAGTTTCAAACGTCTCAGGTGACAATTCGGAAGGATCTTGAAGTCCTCCATGCACAGGGCCGCATTCACCGGACGCACGGGGGGGCTCTTCCGGTTCGCGAGGGGGTGCTGGAAGACCCGACACTGTTGGAGAAGGAAAAGCTGCACCGCAAGGAAAAGCTCCAAATCGCGCGCGCCGCAGCCCGCATGGTAAGCGAGGGCCAAGTAGTTCTGTTGGATTCTGGAACTACGACGACGGCTATTGCGCGTGAGCTCAGAAGCTTCCAGAATCTGACCATCATCACCAACGCCGTCAATATTGCCGCCGAGCTTTCGGGTTCCTCGGCTGAGATCATTCTCACCGGGGGCAGTCTGCGAAAGAACTCCTTTTCAATGGTCGGACCGATCGCGGAGGAAACCCTCCATAAGCTTAATGCCGACATTCTCTTTCTCGGGGTAGACGGCTTCGATGTGCAGTACGGCATCAGCACGCCGAATCTCCTGGAAGCGAAAGTCAACCGAGCGATGATGGAAGTGGCCAAAATCGTAGTTGCTGTCTGCGATTCCAGCAAATTTGGGAAAAGAAGCCTCTCACAAATTGGACCGACGAATGCAGTTCACCACCTCATTACAGACAAGGGCATTCCCCAGGCCGATTTGACCGCATTGAAGAGGGCAGGCGTTGAGGTTACGGTCGTCTAGCTTGCTGTGGGGATCGCGTCCGCAAGCTGACTTCCAACTCCTCGTGGTATCTGCATTCTTGAGCGCAAACCCCCAATGCTCAGCATACCGATTTTGAATTGTTGCTATTTATTTCGAAATAGTGTATTTCTAGGCTGAAATGTCTAATAGATCTTTTTTGCTTCCTGAAGCCTGGCGAGGGATTGCATTTGCGCTGGCTTGTTGTGTCGGCGACTTCGCAGTCGCTGCACAAACGGTTGAGCAGCAAGCGGTTGGCGATGCGCATGCGGTGATGGACTCCCGATCTTTCTCGCTCTCCGATGGCGCGCTCACGGCACGCTGGTTGGTTTCCGGAGACAGCCTCCGCGGCGACAAGCTTCGCATTCAATCCTCCAATATCGAGATTCAGTTACCGCATGACCTGTTTCTCATCATCCTTAAAGATGGGTCCGTGTTACGCGCTTCGGAAATGAAGATTGTGGAAGGTCCGAGGATTGAGCGCTTACCGGCGGTTCCTGAAGCGTCACGCGCCGCCGAGCACCATGCCGGGCAAGCGATTGTGGTTGACCTTGAGAACAGGACAGCCGGCATATCAGTTGAATGGCGCGCGACGTTACGGGACGATGCCTCCTATTTTCGACAGGAAACCACTATCTCCGCCGTAGGGCACGACGTATCGATCGCCGAGGTTCGTCTCTTCGAGGGCAGCATTGCTGACGCGAAGTTGGCAGGAACGGTGAAAGGTTCCCCGGTAATCGCCGGAAACTTTTTTCTCGGATTTGAAGAGCCGCTAGCTGTCTGTAAGGCGGGAGCGGTAGTCAGTTGTGGCATGCAGCGGGTTCTTCCTCTCCAGCAGGACCAGAGTGTCCGCTATTCCTTCGTTTGCGGAACATCGCAACCCGGGCAAATGCGGCGCAGCTTTCTCGAGTACCTTGAAAGCGAGCGCGCACATCCGTACCGCACTTTTCTCCATTACAACTCCTGGTATGACATCGGTTATGGCAAGCCGTACGATGCAGCCGCGGCCGACGATGTGATCCGGGTTTTCGGAACGGAACTCGTGAGCAAGCGCGGCGTGAAGATGGACTCATTTCTTTTCGACGATGGGTGGGATGAGCCGCAGTCGTTATGGAAGATGAACGCCGGTTTTCCGCAGGGACTCACACCACTCACGAATCAGGCCCACAAGTACGCCGCGGGAGTGGGAATCTGGCTCTCGCCATGGGGCGGCTATAACGAAGCAAAGACGCTTCGGCTCGATTACGGGAAGAGTCAAGGATTCGAGGCAAACAGCGGCGGGTTTGCGCTATCCGGTCCGAAATACTTTGGCAGATTCCGCGATGTCACGCGGGAGTTCATCGAGAAGGGCGTGAATCAGTTCAAGATCGATGGCACCGGGAATGCAGATAGCGTCGTCTCTGGAAGCCAGTTCGACAGCGACTTTGCGGCGGCCATCAGCTTGATGGAGGAATGGCGTCGGTGGAAGCCGGGGATCTACGTCAACCTGACTACCGGGACCTATCCTTCTCCGTTTTGGTTAAGATATGCCGACTCGATCTGGAGAGGCGGAGAAGATCATGGATTCACAGGAGTGGGAAGCTGGCGCGAAAAATGGATCACCTTTCGCGATGCCGAGACATGGCGTGGAGTGGTGCAAGCGGGCCCGTTGTTCCCACTAAATTCCGTCATGTTACACGGTGTCATCTTCGCTCGCCAGGCCGAACATCTGGAAACTGACCCCGAGCGGGACTTCGAAAATGAAGTGCACTCGTACTTCGGCAGCGGAACCCAACTGCAGGAGCTCTACATTTCTCCCCATTTGATGTCTGTCGAGAATTGGGACTTGCTGGCAGAGGCGGCCAAGTGGTCGCGACACAATGCGGATGTGCTGCGCGACACGCACTGGGTTGGTGGCGATCCTGGCAAACTGCAAGTCTACGGGTGGGCATCGTGGTCGCCGCGAATGGGCATTCTGACTCTTCGAAATCCCAGCGATCAGCCGCAGAGCATTCGCCTTGATGCTGGTGCAATCTTCGAGCTTCCTGAGAAGGCTGCGCGCAAATATTGCGGTCGCAGCCCCTGGCGCGATGGCAAAGATCGACCGGCCGTCGCGATCGTTGCAGGAGAACCACATTCTTTCGCACTCAGCCCATTCGAAGTTCTCACCCTGGAGCTGGCGCCCTGCCGGTGAAAGCTTTTTCAGGTTATACGAGCGGCGTTTTGAAGGAGGCGTTGTTTCGGATGAAGCAATACGGTCAAATCATTTCAATTCTTCTCGTCATTCCTTTAGTTCATGTGTGCGTGGCGCAGGACAAAGGCCAGGAGTGGGTGCGCACTGCACGCATCGCCGGCTACGGATTGAATCCGGATAATGTGACCTCGGTGGTGGAGCAGGCACAGGCAAGCAACGTGCGGGGCATCGAGGTCGATAACGATATCACGGGGAGATACGACAGTTTTGTCAACCCCTCGGCCAAGCTTGAGGCGATCCGCCAACTGGCTCGGGAGGCCCACCGGGTGGGCAACCACGCTTTTGTCTACATTGCCGGGACCGAATGCATCACTTCCGGCAGCTATACAGCGAAGCACACGATCTTCAAAGATCATCCGGATTGGGTGCAGCGCAATCTCGCGGGCGCCCCCGCGATCTTTCACAGCGGAGATGCCTTCTGGATCGCAAAAGGCGACGAAGATGCCTGGATCAGTCCTTACGCGACGGAATGGCGCCGCACTTATATGAAGCGCGTGCGTCAAATAGCCGCGACAGGGATCGACGGAATCTACGTCGATGTCCCCTATTGGATGACGCACTTCAAAGGCTGGGACCAGACCTGGGCAAGCTTCGACGACTCCACGGTTGCCGCCTTTCGCCGCGAGACCGGGCTTGATGCGAGAAAAGACCTGAAACTCGGCGACTTCGCCGATTCCAATTTTCGCAAGTGGGTTGAGTTCCGAATGCAGACAATGACCGATTTCCTTCGCGAAATTGATCAGACGGCGAAGTCCGTCAATCCGCAGATTGTCACGATTCCGGAGATTTACCCAGGCATCGAAGAGGCCACCGTGCGGGTCGGAGTCGATCCTTACCAAATTTATCCGGCGGTTACGGCAATTGCGCACGAATACGAGTTTGGCGAAGGCAACCACACGGCGGCGCTTCGCACACCGCTCGATTGGTTCCAGTACCAGACCGGGATCGCCTCGTTCCGTGCCTTTGCGGAAGGCAAGGCCACATGGGTTCTCAACTATTCATGGGATGGGAATGCGCCCGTGCCTCCGCGCGAAGCGATGCTGAACCTGGCCATGTCGGAGTTGATGGCAGGGGCGAACATTTGGGATGCAGCCGGGCATGTGATGAGTGGTTCCAATGACCTTCCCACGCGCACGGAGCTCTTCGCGTGGATTCGGGAACACGAAGGCACCTTTTACCATCCACGCGTGCCCATCCAGCCGATCGGAGTCTACTTTTCGCCTGCCACGCGGAACGCGTCGGCGCAGGATTTCCTTTCTTCTTACCAGGGCTTGTTGATTCTCCTGATGCAGGCTCATCGAGAGTATCAGATCGTGACTCCTCGCACGCTCTCTGCATTTCACGGCGAGACCCTCGTGCTGCCGGAGGTGAGGGTTCTCGACGACCGCGAAAAGAGCATCCTGAAGGGTTTCGTTTCGCGGGGGGGCAGACTTATCGTCACCGGAACAGACGCTACTGGGCTGGGAGATGCAGCGAACATTCTTCGGTTTCCAACTCGCCCCGATGCAGCATACATGGCGGAGTTGAGGAAGGATGCACTGCAGGCAGACCCATCCACCAAGGCTGATTTTTTGCACAGCCTTGGGTCGGAGCCGAGCGTCACGGTCGAGGCTTCGCCCGCAGTGGTAACTCATATTGCGGCAGTCGATGGCGAGACCCACATCTTCTTCGCCAATTTCAAGGGTCTGGTGCGCGGCGGCAATGCGGTACAGGAACCCGAAGCGAATGCGAAAGTCGTCGTGCAACACTCTCCCGCTGATGCTCCGCGAGCCTACTTCCTGCCGTTCCTGGGCCAGACCAGGGAGATTTTCGGTACAGAAGCAGATGGCAAGATCACTTACGTTCTGCCGGATATCCAAAAGGGCGCTGTGTTCTGGCTTGACTCCGGACGACATTGAGGGCGAAGCCGAATCCGCCCGGTGCCAGGCTTCAGGTTCCTCAGGCAGATTCGGGCTTGGCAAATCTTTCTATCGGGCTTTTCCCGGCACAGCCCCGGACAAGCCGCAACCAGGGTGCCTGATTCAGGGGCGCGTATCGCAGATAGTTGTGGACCATAGAAACAAAGGAGCGCAATACGAAATAAAACGTAATATGCTTTAGATGATCATCGAAATAGAGAGCAAGGCGGGGAGAATGACTAAAGCACGTTCACAGTTGTCTTTGTTGTTGCTGTTGGCTTTTCTTGTCGTAGCCGGGGAAGCGGCGGGAGCATCGATCAGAGGCGTAAACACAGCCGATAAGTTGACCATTGAAAGCAGCGTCTATCGGCTGACCGTCAGCCACCTCGGATTTGCCGTGGAGATTTCAAGGGCCGGGGAAACGATTTTTCAGTCTACGACGCAATCCGACGCAGAGCCCAATCTTGGCTTTGTCGTAAATGGAGAGCCGCAACATCTAACAAAGCTGCGATCGTGCCAGGAATCTAAAGGAACGTATTCACTGGAATACGACACGACTACAGGGGGAGTGACAGCGCGGGTTGAAATTCGCCCCGCGGAAGACCGAATTCGTTTCCATGTGTGGCTGCTGGCCAGCGATGTGACTTATTCGCCGACTCTGCGCTATCGGCTTTCGCCGGGTGCGTGGTACGGCGGAGGTTTCCAGGGCTACCGGGATGTACAGTCGCTTCCTTTGAACCAGGCGACAATCGCCTCGCGAATGTTCCTTGCGCAAGGAGCTTCGCAAGGCACGCCGCTCTGGTATTCGAGCCGCGGCGTGGCGGTGTGGGTGCGGACTCCACACGACTTTGCCTACTCGATCCGGAAGGCAAGCGAGGCCGACGAGACGAGGATTGTCAGCGTCGAAATGCCCGGAGTGTCCATGCTGGCCTATGACATTCTAGTGGCTCCGACGGTGCGCGATGTGCTGCGCACCATTAACCATGAGATCGGCTTTGTGCAGGCCGTTCCTCCGGAAGCGTATTTCGAGCTCCCGATCTACACCACATGGGTGGAATTCAAGACCGCAGTCACCCAGCAGAAAGTAGTTGAGTTTGCCCGCACCATTCGTGAGCATAACCTACCCGCCGGAGTGATTGAGATTGACGATAAATGGGAAGAGGGCTATGGGGATATGCGCTTCGATGCGGCAAAGTTCCCCGATCCCAAAGGCATGAACGACGAGTTGCACCGGCTCGGGTTCAGGGTCACACTCTGGATCCATCCTTTTGTCAATATAGGGACGCGCTCTTTCGACGATCCGGCGATGCGAAAGTTGCTGATGAAGGATCTTTCCGGCGAACCGGGGATCATTCACTGGTGGCAGGGGGACGGAGCGGTTTGGGACTTTACCAACCCAGCGGCAGCGGCGGAGTTTCGCCGGCGCCTCGGGAGCCTTCAAAGCGGCTACGGGTTCGACGGGTTCAAATTCGATGGCGGCGATGCGAGCCTTGTGCCGGTCGATTTCGTTCCTTACGCGCCAATTACGGCCGCGCAATTTCCTGATATTTACAATCGCGAGGCGGCAGCATATTTTCCGTGGTCCGAGGCGCGTGTCGGGGTCTATTCGCAGCCGACAGGAGTTGTCCAGCGACTGATCGACAAGAACTCGACCTGGGGGTCGGTGAACGGGCTGGCCTCGGTTGTGCCGGAGGCCATTCTCACGTCGATGCGAGGCTTCGTTTTTGTCATGCCGGATATGGTCGGCGGAAATCAATACGACAACGACCGGATTGACAAGGAACTTCTGGTCCGCTGGGCGCAAGCGTCCGCCCTCATGCCCATGATGCAGTTCTCCCTGGGGCCCTGGCATTTCGACGAGGAGACCGTCCGGCTCTGCCGGGAGGCCAGCGATTTGCACTTACAATTTGCGCCCAAGATCGCAGAACTCGCCGCCATGGTCCCAAAGACCGGCGAAGCCTTGCTGCGCCCTGTTTGGTACAACTCCCCGACCGATCTCGACGCTGAAAAGATCACCGACGAATTCATGCTTGGGGATTCTGTTCTCGTGGCCCCTGTGATCCAGGCCGGCGCCAGGGCCCGGGACATCTACTTGCCGTCGGGGCAATGGCGCGACTTCAAAACGAAGGAGATCATAACAGGAGGTCGAATGATTCGGAACTACCCAGCTCCGCTTGATACGCTGCCGCTCTTCGTCCAAGCAGGGACAGACACGTCCGCTACAGTAATTCTCAAGAAACAAAACAAGTTATACACCAACGTTGACACGCCACGGCAATGAACATATTATTATGGCCAATTGCTTTTTGTTTCGTTTTGTACTTCGTTACATGTTGTTATGTGGTACTTGTTTTCATTTACAAGTTCAAAAAAGACAGGCAACGCGAGAATAGTCAACCAAATTTAGGAGGCTTGACAAGGAATATGAGCTTAAAACGGTTACAAAGGGTTTACTTTGTAGGCGCCTTCTTGATGCTGCTCTGGTCCATCCCATCGTGGGGCCAATCGCCGGCCCGCATTGACGGAGTGATCCAGGATCAGACTAACGCAGCGGTTCAGGGGGCAAAGCTACAAATCGTAAACGTCCAAACAGGCGTGGCGACGGAAGCCAGTTCCAATGCTTCCGGTCAATACGTGGTCCCGTTCGTGCTCCCGGGCACCTATACGCTGACCGTCAGCAAGACGGGATTCAAGGAATGGGGCACGACCATTGTGCTTCATGCCAACGACCACACCGCTGTAAACGTTACCTTGGCGGTAGCATCCGCCAAGACGGAGTCGATTCAGGTTACCGCTTCCGTAGGCGACGTGGAGACGGACTCGGGTCAGCGCTCGGAAACCATCACCAGTCAGCAAATTCAGGACTTCTCCACAACAGGGCCGGACGCCGAAGAGCTAATGACCCTGCTGCCGGGTGTTACCGCGAACGGAAGTGGCGCCTACAACAGCCACTTCAATGCCGGCATCGTAAGCTCCGATAACAACGGCATTGAAGGCTTCAATGTCAACGGAAACCGTTCCGACGCGAACACGTTCAAGCTCGACGGCGGCAACATGGACGACATGACGGGCAACAACGGCAGCAACATCTACCCCAACACGGAATTCATCTCCGAACTGTCTGTCGAGACCAGCAACTTTACCGCAGATCAGGGCGGCAGTCCGGTTTTGATCACGGCAGTCACCAAGTCCGGATCCAAGGACCTTCACGGCGAAGCGTTCTGGTTGGGCCGCAACTACGCCTTCGACGCGAACGACTGGAGCAATAATGCGGCCGGCGAAAAAAGGGCGCAGGAGAAGTACAACTATCCCGGATTTGAAGTCGGCGGTCCTATCGTGCTTCCGGGGATGAAATACAACCGCGGAGACGCCAAGAAGCTGTTCTTCTTTGTTGGCATGCAGTGGAACCGGCAGTTGCCGGATCCCGGCACGGAGTTGGCGGACGTGCCGACCCAGAAAATGTTGACCGGCGACTTCAGCGACATCGTTTTGAGCAGCGCGTGCCAGGGGGGCGGCTCCACCTACCTTCACCAGCCTTGCAGCATGGTCGATCCTGCCACGGGCAAGAACCTGAGTCAACAGGACGGTAAGCTCAGCACTTATAGCCAGAACACCGTCGGCTTGCTCAAATCTCTGCTCGGACCAAACCAGATCGGGCCGAATTACACCGATCCCAACGGGAATTGGAACGAAGCCGGTCATCCGATGTACCCGCAAAACGTCACTCAGTACGTGGGACGCTTCGATTGGGATCCGTCGGACTTGGCGCACATCTTCGTTCGTGTGGGAAAACAGGATGAGACGGTGTACTCGCCCTTTGGTGAATACGCGGGCGAGAACAGCACCTGGACATCGAACGTTCCCGACCCGACTCCAGCGGTTATGGAGTATCACTCGAAGTCTTTGAACGTAAACATGGTCAGCATTATCAGCGCCAGCTTGACCAACGAATTCACGTTCAACACCAACGCCTTGGATCAGCCGAATCACTACAAAGACCCCTCGGTGCTGGAGAAGAGCACCCTTGGCGTGAACTTCAATGGAGTCTTCGGGACGAATCCCTACCCGATCGTTCCGCAAATCGTGCCGGCCTGGGGCTTCTGCAACTCCTTCAACCAGAGCGGATGCAGCGACGCACCGGGCGAGGGACGCTGGGGACCGAGCAACCTTGTCGGCGCCGGCAACTTCTACAAGCAGACGCAGTTCGAATTTGGCGACAACCTCACCAAGGTTGTGGGCGCGCATATCTTCAAGTTCGGCGGAATTATCGGACGCGCTCGCAACGACCAAAACAGCAGTGGGCAGCCATTGGAAGGTGCACTGGTTCCCTCCACCTGGACGGCAGGCACCAGCGGCGATGAGTATGCCGACATCCTGACGGACCACTTTGTTTCGTACTCGCAGACGAATCACGATGTGCGGGGAAATCTGCGTTCCTCCAGCTTCGAGTGGTTCGGCCAGGATAGCTGGAAGATCAAGAGCAACCTGACGCTGGAATACGGCGCCCGCTGGACGCTCCAAGGACCATGGTACGAAGCACAAGGGCTTGGCACCACGTTTGATCCGCGGGCGTACGACTCGGCAAATTCCTCCAGTGTCTACGACGGCATCCGCACGGCAAGCTGCACCAACCCTGGTCAATCTAACGTACCGCTTTGCGGCACGGTTCCGAAGACGATCCGGTCCACGGGCGGTGCGGAGGTGCAACCGCGTCTCGGATTTTCGTGGAATGCCAGGAGCAACGGAAAAACCGTTCTGCGTGGCGGATTCGGCGTATATACGCAGAGAGATCCTACCAACGCAGGATTCCAGTCGGTTCTCGGGCCCCCGAACTTGTTCGAGTCAACAATTAATCAAGGCTCGACCTATCTGACTCTGGAGAGCATTCAGTCTTCGAATCCGGGTACGCAGGGAGCCTTCACCTACGGTCAAAGCAACGCGGTAACCGATCCGCACGACAACAAGGTTCCTCACACATACCAGTACAACCTGACAATTACCCAAACGCTTCCATCTCATTTGACTGCGGAACTGGCCTATGTGGGCTCGCAAAGCCGCCATCAGCAGATCGAGCAAAACATTGACTCGGTTCCGTATGGCGCACTCTGGCTTCCAGGCACGCACACGGTAAACCCGGCACTGGCTGGAAATGAGCAACTTGCCGCTCCCTATAATCCGTTTGCGCAAATTGTGCAAATTCAACACGGCGGAAACGCCAACTACAACGGCCTCCAGGGAACGCTGAGGCGGCAAGCCAGCCGTTCGCTGGACTTCATCACCAGCTATACGTATTCGAAGGCTATGGGCGACAGCGATGAATTCCAGAGTCTGCTTGCCGACCCCTTCAGCACCAAGGACTCCCGGCACGTGCTTGCATTCGATCGTACGCACGTATTCTCCATCGGTTACCAATACCGGCTTCCCAACCTTTCCGGCGCTATCGGAAAATCCGCAGTTGCTCGCGGGGTGGCGAACGGCTGGATGCTCTCCGGAATGACCAAGGCTAGCAGCGGTGGCCCAATCGCCATTAACGCGCAGATAAATTGCTTCCAACTTCAACCCAACGGACAGGCAGTGAACTGCAACTCCAGCGGTAGCGGGAACACCAGTAATTGGAACCAAACTGACTCATGGTTTGGCACCAACGCATGGGGCAAGGCGTTCCTGCCGGGTTCACAATCCAATCCGGCCAACGGAGTCTACCCGGTATACACCTGCAACCCCCGCAAGAGTCACGGCAACATCAACACGGCATTCATCAACACCAGCTGCGTCACGCTGCCGAGCTTCGGCGACCAGGGAGCCATTGATCCTCCGTACGTCAAATCCCCGGGTTCGCTGAATTTCGACCTCGCGGGGCAGAAGTCGTTCCGTCTTGGAGAGGGACGGCATCTCGACGTTCGGGCTTCTTCGTTCGACTTGGTCAACCGCGGACAACCGAACTCGCTGAACACGACCGCCATCTTCAACTGGAACATTCCCGTTGGAGCAACCGATCCAGCCCAGGGTACTCCGGTGCTTACGAATGGCACTGGCACTGGGACTTGCGCCAGTTCGGTCATACCGCTCGGTTATAGCTGCGGCAAGGTCGGGCACAGACAGTTGGAGGGGAGCCTGAAGCTCTTCTTCTAAAATCAACGGTTATCGATAGCCATTGCCTTCGGGGGGAGCCGCCGAATTTCGGCGGCTCCCCCTGGCAGTTTCCCAATGCAGAGCTTGTCGCCGCTTCTCTTGAATGGAAAAGAATCGGCCGATAATGATAAAAACAAATTGAAACCAATGGAAACACCTACTCGCATCGCGCAACATCGCAGCCATTTTCATTCCCGAAAAACTTCGCGCCTCCGCGCACTTTACGTATGGATATTCATCTTGGCCATGTATGGGAACGGTCAGGCCGCAGAGCCGCATCCGAAGCAGACAATTGCCGAACTCGCCCAAAAGGCGCTGGACGAAGGCAAGACAGATCTGGCCCTGACCCTCTATGCGAAAGCAGTGAAGCAGACGCCTGGCTGGACGGAAGGCTGGTGGCGTTATGGAGGGTTGCTCTACGAGACCCGTCAGTATCCAGCGGCCAAGCAGGCTTTTGCACGGCTTACCACCCTGGCGCCGAATAACTCACTGGGCTTCGCACTTTTGGGCCTTTGCGAATACGAGGAACAAGACTGGAACAACGCGACCCTACACCTGAACAAGTCTCTGAATCGGGGCAGTCTGCCGGCGGAAATTTCGCAATCGGCAGCTTATCATCTTGGATTGTCGTTGATGCGCCTGCGAGATCGCGACGGCGCGCTGCTTATTTTGAAATTGTTGCTGCATCAAGCTCCGGAGTACCCGGGATTGTCCCTGGCTATCGGCGCTGCCGAACTTGAAATGCAAACGGCGCCATCGCTGGACGACGCTCTTTTTCAGGCCGCCATCCTGGCCGGCGAGGGCACCGTTTCTGTGGCCAGGATCAAGGCAGAGGATGCCGAAAAGTCATATCGGCAACTGGTGACGCGGTTTCCAAACCTGCCGTATGCACATATCTGTTTCGGAGAGTTCCTTGAGTACGAACATCGCGACGATGAAGCAGCCCAGGAGTTCCGTGCCGAAACCCAGGTGAGTCCGGACAATCCTGTCGCGTGGATTTGGCTCGGCCGAGTTGCAGTAGTACAGCAAGATGCGTCGACGGCGCGGGCTGCTGCGCAACGCGCTCTCGCTTTGGATCCCAGCAATCCCCTTGCATATTTGATCGAAGGACGCGGCTTCATGCTGGAGCATCGCTGGGAACAGGCCGTGGATCCTTTGATCGAGGCGGAAAAACGCGTCCCGAATAGCTCCGAGGTGCATTTCGCCTTGGCCTCGACCTACGCCGCATTGCATCGCAGCGAGGCTGCAGCGGCGGAACGAAAACTATTTCTGGAAACGTCTGAGCCGGAGGGCGGTGCAGAAGGGAGTCACAATCGATGAGCGAGGCAGCCAATCCGCTTCAGTCATTCGAACTGGCGGCCATGTCGGCTGCCGAGCACCGATACACTAAGGCAATGCTCCTCAAAAGGATCGAGAAGGAGCCGGAGCATGCCGAGGTGCATCTCCTGCGCTCGCTGTGCTTTCCGAAGATCGAGCAGATCGACGCCCCGAAGCGGGAAAGTAAGATATTCAAGAAGATAAAAGGTCCACACCAGGGCCAAAGGACATCCGCCACTGGTTTCAGCCGCGCGGACAACAGTCCCTCGGGAGCAGCGAAGCCATGATGAGCAGTCGATATTACCGCTGCAGTTCCCGGCGTAACAGTTGTTTAGCGCTCCTGATCGGCATCACGCTGTCTTTTGCCGCTTTAGCTGGGAACTTTGAGGCGCGCGGCGAAGAATCGAGTTCGATCCACGTTCTTATGCAACACGCCACGGCCGCTCGAGAGAAGGGCGATTCTGCGCATGCCATCGAACTCTACAGGAAGGCCACAGCGCAGAAGCCCGATTGGCAGGAGGGCTGGTGGTATTTGGGCTCGCTGCTTTACGACGGCGGTCGGTTTTCTGCGGCGGCGCAGGTGCTGCACAGGCTCACCGTGCTCAATCCCAATCTGGGCGGGGCTTGGGGTCTGCTGGGGCTGAGCGAGTTTGAATCGACCCGCTACGACGAGGCGCTAAAAGACCTGCAACTGGCAACATCGCTTGGCGCCGGCGACGATCAGACCCTCGAAGATGTTGTGGATTATCACCTGGCTTTGCTGTTGAACGTGCGTGGAGAATCAGAGGCAGCCAATGTCCTTCTTTACTCGCTTCTGTTGCGAGGCCACCATTCCGAGGATTTGCAAGTGGCGCTGGGGCTGGCTTTGCTGCGCGTGCCGCTCTTGCCTTCGCAACTTGACCCGTCGAAGGATGCAATCCTTCATGACGCGGGCAGCCTGGCCGCGGTTATAGCTCACAGACAGTACGAAGCAGCAGACGCGGGTTTCAATGGCTTGTTGACGAAATACCCGGGCACCGCATTCGTGCATTACGCATGGGGCGCAATGCTGGCCAAAGAAGGCGAAGACGCCGCCGCCGAGGCGCAATTCGAAGAAGAAACGAAGCTGAACCCCGACAGCTCGCTGGCCTATTCGGAATGGGCATATCTCGCGTTCAAATCCAGTCATTATGATCAGGCCATATCTCTTGCACGCAAAGCGATCGGATTGTCGGCAAACTCATTTACGGCGCATTACGTCCTGGGCTCCGCATTGCTGGCGACTGGGAAGACAGAGGCATCCGTCGGCGAATTGGAACAGGCGCGCAAATTGGTTCCCGAAAGCCCTGAGATTCGTTATGGGTTATCGCGAGCCTACGCAAAGCTGGGCAAGAAGGAACTCGCTAAACAGGAAGCTGCGGAGTTTGAGCGACTGAAAAGCAAGCGGACCCGCCGGACGGAGAACGGCCACCAGAGTCCCGCAGACGCGCAAACCGGAACCCACGCGACGAATCAAGAATCGTCTCCGCAACAGTAAAGATATCTTTTGGAGGAAGTGATTCAGCATGGTTGAGCGAAGGGACATCTCTCGCCGCAAACTGCTCGAAGCCCTGGGGTTGGGCGGATTGGTGTTGGCAAGAGGATGGAAAAAATCAGCAGGTAGCCTGTGGCAATGGGCCGCGCCGACAAGTGCCTCCGCCGCTGAAGGCGTGATCTTTAGGGCCGTTCCCCCGGCAGAGAGCCACATTACATGGGTACATGACAATGCTGCCTCGGAAGCACATTATCTTCCTGAGTCCATGGCTTCCGGATGCGCCTTCTTCGATTACGACAACGACGGCTGGATGGACATATTTCTGGTGAATACCGGCCCCTGCGACTATTTCCATCCGTCCGCCGATCGCCAGCCGCGCAATGCGCTCTACCACAACAACCGCGACGGCACGTTTACCGACGTTACAGCGAATGCGGGATTGGAGGGAGTAGCGTTCGGCATGGGGGTGGCTGCTGGAGATTACGACGGCGACGGTTTAGTGGATCTCTATGTTACTGCTTATGGGCGCAATGCTCTCTACCACAACAACGGCGATGGAACCTTCACTGACGTGACGGAGAAGGCCGGCCTGCAGGATCCTAACTGGTCTACTTCTGCGGTGTGGTTCGATTACGACAATGACGGAAGGCTTGACCTGTTCGTCTGCAGCTTTTGTGAGTACGACGGCGACGTCAAGAACCTATGTGGCAATAATCTTGCGGGAAAACACTACTATTGCATACCACGCATGTTCCCGGGACGCGTCAGCAAGCTCTATCACAACAATGGCGATGGCACGTTCACCGAGGTTGGCCAGCACACACCGATCGGAAAGAAGTTAGGTAAGGCCCACGGCGTCGTTGCAACAGACATCAATAACGACGGCTGGATGGATCTGTTCGTGACCAACGATACCGAATCGAATTTCTTGTTCGTGAACCGCGGTGGCGGCAAGTTTGAAGAGGTCGGTTTTTCTGCGGGCGTTGCTTATAGCGATACTGGACGTCCCCGTTCCAGCATGGGCGTAGATTCGGCCGACTACGACAACGACGGAAAACTCGACCTGTTTGTGGCCAATATCGACCACGAGCAGTTCTCTATTTATCACAACGATGGGAATGAAAGCTTTACAGACGCCGCCCCGCAAACTGGCATTTCACGCGCTACTCACCTCTACAGCGGCTGGGGACTGAAGTTCTTCGACTACGACAATGACGGGAATATGGATTTGATTCTGTCGTGCGGGCATCCCGACGACATGGTCGAGATCGACTCGCCGGGCGTCACATTCAAGGAGCCACTGCTTCTGTTTCACGGAAATGGCAGCGGTGCTTTGGAGAATGTGAGCGACATTGCCGGTCCGGCTTTTCGGGAAATGTGGTCGGCAAGAGGATTGGCGGTTGGCGATTTCGATAACGATGGTGCTCTGGACGTGCTGATCAATAACAATGGCGGGCCACCGTTGCTGCTGCATAATGAGGTAGGCCGCAAGAACAACTGGGTTGGCCTGCATCTTATCGGGAGGACCTGCAATATAGCTGCAGTTGGCGCATGGATTCGCTGGGGCGTAAACGGAAAAAAGCACTCGCGGCTCAAGACTGCAGGAGGGAGTTTTCTGTCGAGCCACGATCCGCGGGAGATCCTCGGAATTGGCGCGGCCACGAAGCTAGACTTTCTCGAAGTGCAATGGCCTCAACCCTCGGGAAAGACCGAACGATTCTCCAATGTTCCGATCAACCGGTACATCACCATAGAGGAGGGTAAGGGCATCCGTTCCTGAAACAATGTGCCTCGTTCAACAAGGCGAAGCGAGACCATGCCGAACAGTTTCAGAAAGTTTCTCGTTCCAGAACCAACGATCGCTCCGGCCGTTGGGCGAGAGGCTTCGGGTAACGGTAACAAGGGAGGAAATACGCTGTGCAACGTCGCACGTTCTGTCACGGGTCGCTGCTTTTGCTCGCGGATCGACTGAGCTTTGCGAGCGGGTCGCCGGTAGCGGAAGTTGTGGTTCAGCCAGAGGAGCATACCGGTCCGCTGCGGAATCCACTGAAAGGTTTGCGAGCAGGGAATACCGGCGACGCCGGGAAGCTGCCCTACGCGTCGCTGGCCAAGTGCTACATCCGCTGGAACGAGATTGAACACAACTCCAGTGACGGAGTAGAGCGCATCAGGGAGTTTTGCAACGAGCACTGGGGGGAGATGTCCGCGACCAACACCAAGGTGATCCCGCGCGTTTACCTCGACTGGCCGCCCGATGGGCACTTCTGGCCTTCCGACCTGGCAAAGGGCGACTACTTCAGCGAGAATTTCAGGCGGCGCCTGGTCCGGCTCATCGAGAAGCTTGGGGAGGCTTGGGACGATGATCCGAGAGTTGCGTATGTGGAGACCGGCCTGATCGGGCAATGGGGTGAGCAGCATGATCCGACGCCCACACCAGAGTTGCAGAAGGCAATGGGCGATGCCTTCACGGCCAGCTTTCGCAACAAGCTGCTGTTGAACCGCTATCCGGGCCACTTTGCCGATTATCGGTTCGGAATCTACTGGGACTCATTCGGACACAAGGAAGAAGCGCCGCTTCACATCTCGCTGCTGCAATCTCCGCGGCTGGCCTCGCGCTGGAAGATCGCGCCAATGGGCGGAGAAACGGCGTTCGACTGGGGCACGCCATTGGGAAAAGATCCGACCGATGCGCTGGTGCGCAATACAAATACCATTGTGGATCTCATTTGCGAGTTGCACTGGAACCATCTGGGCTGGCTCAGCGAATACGACCAGCGAAACCCTGTGGCTGCGGCAAATGCGGTACGGGTTCAGGAAGCCCTCGGTTATCGGTTTGTTCTGGACGAGGTGCGTTATCCGGTGCGTATCGATCCGGGCGTCGGTTTTCGCTTCTCCATGCTTGTGCGCAACACGGGCTCATCGCCATTTTATTATCCCTGGCCGGTAGAGCTTAGCCTGCTTGACCCGCATACAAAAGCCGTTCGCTGGCGGTCCCGATTCGCCGGCTGCGACCTTCGGTCGATTCTACCCGGTGCAGGCGCAACGCACATTCGTGGAGAGTTCGTGTGTCCGCCAGAACTGCCGCGGGGAGATTACCTGCTGGCCATCGCCATCCTGGACCCGGCGGGGAACAAGCCTTCTGCCCGGTTCGCGACGACCAACTATTTCCGAGGCGGCCGGCACCCTGTGGGATGGGTCGGCGCGGGCGTGACGCCAACGCGGAAGCCGCTGCCGGCTTTCGACGACCCGGCGCAGGACCACACGCTCGCCTACGAAGATGAGTTGTAACAGAAGTTTCAGTGGAAGTGATCCGGATGCATTGAAATGTCCGAACTGTGCTTGGAGCAGGTGTCCAAAACAAGTGAACAATCTGAGCTAAGAGCAGCCAGGAGCAATCTGCGGCTGAAAGAAAATTGGCATGAGGAACACGCCGAAGCGATATTTGGCCGGGCTTTGCATGGTGATGGGCCAATCCGAGACGATGGCAGGCACAAGGATTGACATTGACAGGGATTTCTGCCCGCTGCGGTTTCGTATATTTACGCTTTAGCGCGGGCATATATGTTGGCAATTAACACATCATACGCACATTGCAGAGCATTTATTGTCAGGACACGCCTTCTGACCATCCGCGCGGTTCCAGCGCAGCAGCAAGAGCGCCTTGTCCTGTGCGCGAGTGCGACGGGCAGCTTTCGTTCTGACAGATTGGAGAAATCTCCGCCCATCAAGCCTGAAACTTTGGCTTGCGAAATACCCATCCGGCGGCCGGCTTCCGACTGGGTCAGGCCGAGGCGCCGGACGGCGCGCGTGATTTCGATGACCAGGCCGGACATGATTTTGAGCTGCTCGGCATCCGGTAGGCCCATGTCGAGAAAGACATTGCCAGAGCTGGCTTCAACTTCGATGTCGTCAAGAATTCGCTTTGCCATTTCGTATCTCCGCGGCCAGTACCGCGGCTATCTGCTCGTTTCCGGCGTATGAGTGCTCACACACAATTCCTGTCTTTCGAGACATCCATTCTGCATTTGGCTTGGAATGGAAGCTCACTTAATGCCGTCGCGATGGGCGTTTTCTCGCGGCGTGCTCTTCGAGCAGGATGTGTCCCCCCGGATAAAGTTGCGATGGCGCGAATCAGTCGATTTCCGGTGGCGCGTCGGTGATCTCAATTTCGATCTGTTGAACTCCGAGTCGTGGATGAAATGCCTTCAGGCGTACACGCCCCGCCGTTTCCTTTGCCCGGACCCAGACTGCGCCCAGGCCTCCGACGAGGGGAAATGTCCGGTCTCCGATTATCTCTGCGGGGCCTTCGATCTCGAGCGTGATGGGCTCGTTGGCAAACGGCCTCACGTGTCCGAACTTATCGGTAACACGGAAGACCACACGCGTCGTGTCGGCGCCGTCGGCGATCAGGCTAGTGTCGTCGGGCGCAAGAACAAGATTTTGGTCCAGGCCTTTACCGGAATAATTCTTCGTAATCGCCAGCATGCCGCCGATGTAGCCTTCAAGCCGCATGTCGCCCCAGTTTCCATCGAGCTTGTCGCCGATCTCAAACACGAAGGGCGGATGGCTCAGATGGGGGAACTGCAAGTGATCGGGATCGGCCTCGGTGGCAAGTTTATCGGCCACATACACCTTGATGTGGTCGCAGTTGGAGCAGAACGCCACTTTGTTCAAGCCACCGGCTTCGTCGCTGGGAGCCCAGTGGAAGGCCGGCTCCAGGACGATCTCGTCTTTCGGGTCGCATTGCGACTGATAGAATCCGGCCGCGGGCTTGGGTTCGCGAAAAATGTCGGCCACGCCGTGATAGCAGATCCGGTCGCCGGAGCCAAAGTCGGCGTGGGTGTTGTAATCGAAGGCACACCAGACGATGCCACCAGCGTATTGTGGGCTGGATGCAAGCTGATCGTGAATGCGCGCATGACGCAAGGTGTGTTCGATCAAGCGGTCGGCGTTGTCGATGGGCTTGGTGTTGTAGGTGTGGCCAACAAACTCCGTATTCAGATAGCGCGGATGATTGGGCGTCTTCAAAGGAAATCCAAAGTCGTTGACGGTGAAGACGTCTTCGAGCAGCTCCGACTCCTGAAAGGCTCGAATACCTCCGGTTTGCCGCGTTGGGTCGAGAGAGTGCGCCATGGCATTGGTGCGGGTGTAGAAGTCGTGATCGTCGCTTGACTCGTTGATGCGCACGCCCCACAGGACTATTGATGGATGATTCCAATCGCGGCGGATCATACGTGACACATTGTCGACGGCAAGCTGCTTCCAGGCCTCATCGCCGATGTGCTGCCAGCCGGGCATCTCTTCCAACACCAGAAGGCCCAATTCGTCGCATGCGTCAAGAAAGTGGCGGGACTGCGGATAGTGGGAGGTACGGACGATGTTGCACTTGAATTTCTTGCGCAGAATCTCCGCGTCGCGACGCTGCACGCGGCGGGGCATGGCTGCGCCGGCAAAAGGAAATGTCTGATGGCGGTTAAGGCCGATGAGTTTGATCACCTTGCCGTTCAGTTGAAAGCCATGTTCAGTGAATTCGGCCTGACGAAATCCAATTCGACGGGTGTCACTGTCGGCAAGCGTGTTGCCGCGATAGAGACTCACTTGCACCATGTAGAGTTTCGGATTCTTCAGGTCCCACAATTCGATTCCGCCCAGGGACGTGAGTTGAACCGTATGCACGGCGGTCATGTCCGCGGCGCCGGAGGCTGGTACGCTCAGCGTGGAATGGGCAAGTACGCGGTCGCGGTCGCGCAACTCGACCGCGAGCGACAGCGGCGCACGCGAGGGATCTGTCTGGCGAACATGGCAATCCACTTGAAGGCTAGGGGTTGCGCTCAATACGCCCTGGGGTCTGGCGAAGATATTCTCAAGAAACACGGGGCCGACAATGCGCAGCGAGACCTCGCGATAGATGCCGCCGAAGGTGAGATAGTCGAGCTGGTCGCCAAAGGGCGGAATGTCCGCGCGCTCGGTGGAATCGACCTTGACCACGAGCACGTTCTCGCCGGACGGATCGACATACGGCGTCAGGTCGAAGGAGAAAGGTGTGTATCCTCCTTTGTACTCGCCTATAAGAGCGCCGTTGAGCCACACGATGGATGCGGTCATTACGCCTTCGAAGTCAACGAAGACGCGTCGGCCGCGGGCCGCGGGCGGAAGCGTGAACCTGCGCCGGTAGCAAGAAACAAACTGGTAAGACTTCTCGTCGAAGCTGTGCCACGGCAAGCTGGCATTGCTGTGGGGAACCACGACGCGCTCCCACACGGAGTCGTCGAATGCCTTAAGTTCGGCTCCCTCGGGAAAGGTGCGGTTGAATCGCCAATGGCGGTTGAGGGGAAGAATGATCCGGTCCACGGCGAAGGAATCGCCGCTCTTGTCCGGGCGGTCTGCGAAGGAATTGGTTGGAAGCGCTGCGCCAGCAATCAGAGCGCCCGTCGTCTTGAGAAAGTCCCGCCGTTTCACAGTCCCCCCGGTGAGTAACAGTGTTGAATTTAGATCATGCGGCTTCAACTGAGAATTGTACTGCTGAAGAGGTGTGGCGATTCCTGTTTGCGGAATCGCCACGGAAATGGCTCGCCAGGTTTCGAGAAACGCCTGACAGCCGAAGGGGTGGATCAGAAAGTGAACTTCATGCCGGCCTCCAGGAAGCGTGGCTCAACGTTGCCGCTGCTGGTGATTGTGCCGAACGTTCCACCATTGGCGGGATCTCCATCGCTGGGGTTGGAGTCGGGCTGGCCATAACTGGGGTGGTTAAGGGCGTTGAAGGCTTCAAAGCGAAGTTGCAGTTTGTAACGTTCGCGCAAGGAGAAATTCTTCAGGGCCGCCAGATTCGCATACGAAATGGGAGGCGCCTGGATGGCAAACTTTGGCGAGTTTCCCGGCGTGCCCAGTGCATTTGGGACGAAGGCGTTGGGGTTGAAGTAGTTCGTGAGCCAATGGCTCTTGCCGCCCTGACGTACTGCCCAACTCTGCCCAGGCACCAGGTCAGCTCGGTCCTGACCTTCATCGAAGTAGGACCGATTATTGCCGTATCCGCCGTTCATGGTGAACGGAGGTCCTGACATCGCGGTGTATGTGCCGCTGATCTCCCAGCCGCCGGCCACGTTTTTCACCAGCGGGTTGAAATGCTCCATCTTTGGAAGCTGATACAGGAAATCATTGACCCAGATCACCGGATAGTTAAGGCTGGACAGGCCGTAGTCGTGGCGAACGCTGAACGGATCGCTGATGCTTGACTCGAAGGATGGATCGCCTGAGCCACCCACGTCGGTATCCCTCGACCAGGTGAAATTGCTGTGGAACTGGAGCCCATAAGATATGTGCTTCTCCAGGCCGGCCTGTAATGCCGAGTAATGCGAGGTAGCGCCATCTTGCACTTGGATAATGGAACCGAAGTTGTTCGACCATGAGTATCTTGCTCGATTCCCATTGCTCGGGTTGTTCGGCGATCCGTAATATTCACCTGGGTTCTGGTCCACTGTTGTCGCCTGGTGGAACGATTCCGCGCCAACGTAGGCCAGGTGCATCGCCCAGGTCTTGGTGAACTGCTGTTCGATCGACAAGTTCCAGGTTTGCGTAATTCCAAGCTTGAGGTTCGTTGAAAAGACTCCGGGAAGCGAGACCGGTTCGAAGGTCTTGAAGGAGACATTCGAAGCTGGTAACTGAGAAGGTGAAGCGAAGGGCGGCAGGGGACTGGCGCCGCTTGTCGCGGTAAACCCGCTCCAGGGGGCATCGAAGGGGATGTAGGCGGTACCGGAGCCATTCAGGCTATATGCCGGCGAGAAGGGGGCGGCATCCCACACATGGTTGTAGAAAGCATCTTCCATCGGCGTGGTAAACATGCCGAAGGCGGCGCGGACCACAGTCTCAGGATGCACCTGCCAGGAAAGACCGAGGCGCGGCTCCCAGTATCCGTAAGTGGCGTGCATCACGCCGGGGCCAACCCCAGAGTCGCCGACGAAAATCAGGCCCTCGGGGGCGTTGGGATAGCGAGTGCTCTGCTGGCCCGGAATGAAGGCCGCGGCGCGGCCACCGGCGACCGTTAGCGGATAATTCGGATCCCAGCGCAGGCCCGCGTTCACGGTCAGGTTCGGAAGCAGCTTGAATTGATCCTGGACGAAATACCCTTGCATCCATCCAGCCTCGCTGCCGGATTCCCCTGCGCCCTGGAATCCTGACGACATATATCCGAGGAGAAAGTCGGAGAGCGGAAAGCCGGTGTATTGCCCGTTAAAGGTTGCCTGAAAATTCACCTCGCCACCCCAAAACTCAGAGCCGTACCGGTGCATGATATTTGCGCCAGCCATCAACGTGTGTTTTCCGAGTGTCTTGGTCAGCGTATCGGTAAAGACCCAATAGCGGCGATGGGTGTCATTTGGGTTGCCGGTGAAGGCGCTGAAACCAAGACCGCCTCCATACAGGCTGTTACCGTCGAAGGCGGAGAGGCCGCCAATATAGCATTCATTGGAAGGGTCGTTGACGGTAATGTACTCGGAGAGGCAAACGGGCTTGCCGTTCTTGTTGTACTCCAGGGTGCCTGTGGAGAAATCGTACTCCTGCCAGGAGAGCGTTGCGCTGTTCAGCATCGTCGGGCTAATGGTCCATACGTGCCCTCCGGCCAGATTGAGATAGATTCCTTTGAGCGCGGTTACACCGGAGAGAATATTGCCGACGGTCGTCTCGCCCGGCTGGTTGTAAAGATTGAGATAGCTGCGCGCAAACAACTGCTGACTCTTTGTCAGGTTATAGTCCAGGCGGGAGGTCAACTCGTCGTAGTTCTGCCTTGTGGCCGGACTTGCGACGTTGGTCTTGCCCGTGGCCGGGTCCTGGCCCAAAGGTATTGAAGCCATCAGTGCGACCGCGCCTTTGCTGAATAAGTTGGGATTGACTTGTTGCGGCTTGCCGTCGACCGTCTGAAAGACGCTCGCGAGGGGACCGCTGAGATCCGAGGCGGGAACGGCGCTGAAATCGCCATTCAGCATGGCCTGGGTGGGCGTAAAGACAATGCCGGTAGACGAATTGTAGCTGCGCCGGGTCCCTTGGTAGTTGGCGAAGAAGAACAGTTTGTCGTGGAAAACGGGCCCGCCTACGAACCCGCCGAACTGGTTGCGTCTCAGCAAATCGAGACCGCCGCTGTTCCAGTAACGGGCGTTCAGGGCATCGTTGCGAATGAACTCAAATGCTCCGCCGTGAAACTTGTTGGTGCCGGAGCGGGTCTGGATGCTTACGATCGCCATCGGGGCAAAGCCGTATTGCGCATCGAAGTTGTTGGTGATGACGCGATATTCCTGGGTCGCGTCGGTATTCGGAAAGGGTGCGGCGAGCAGGCTGAAAGTGTCCATGTTGGCCACGCCATCAAGCAAATACCAGGCGCTGCCCTGGCGCTGCCCGCCGACCGAAGCTCCGGACTCTGTCGAAAAGGAATTGCTGTTCGTAGGGGTGGATGCTTCGGAGTACAACTCGTTTGTCGTCCCCGGCGCTAGGGCGACAAGTGCCGATGGGTCGCGTCCGTCAATCGGCAGTTCGGTGATCTCGTCCTGGCTGATCACCTGGCCGATTTCGGCGGTGGTGGTGTTGATCAGTTCCGCGCCGCCGGTTACGGTGACTGTTTCGCTGTTGCTCCCGACTTTCAATTTCACTGGCAAAGTTGCGTGCTGCTCGACGGTGAGCTGAATGCCTTTCTCCACGAAAGACTCGAATCCGGGCGAGGTCACCTTGAGTTCGTAGATCCCCGGGGGAAGCTCGCGAAAGACGTAAGCGCCGGTTCCATCGCTGTCAGTCTGTTTGGTCAGGTTGGTGCCTTCGTTGGTGATCGTCAAGTGCGCGCGCGGGACCGCCCCGCCGCTTGAATCCTGGGCGGTGCCCGCCAGTTGCGCGGCCGTGTCCTGCGCCGCTGCCGGGAGACCGATACTCATGATCACGAGCGCAAGCAAGCTGAGAAGAGACAGGTTGCGAAACATCTGGTTCATGGGGTGCTCCTTTGTAAGTTGTGACATTTTGGCCTCGAAAAATGCTAAAGCTCGATGAAGATGTAACGTCGGCAATGCAGACATGCTGGAATGTGGCAGTCCGCCTCCAAGAACGTCGAATTGAACGGTAAAGCTAGACATGATTGCGACACTCGTCCAACAGGTTCTTTGCTTCGGCGAAAAGATCGGTGACGGGCATGGGAGGGCTGGCGCAATACGGCGATGAGAGCCAGGTCTGTTGCCAAATGTCGAGGGAGAAGCTACGTCCCGAACGGCGGCTCTCAAGCCAGGCCGACCAACGGGCGGCGTAGTAATCGCGCGTGAGCCCGGACCACACGCGCGAAGCGTAGTCGGAGAGCTCAGGCCATCCCCAGGTAGTGATCAATCTGCGGGCGTTCTCGTCGTAGTAAGCAGCCTGATCGTCGGAGTGCGCCCACGAGCGTGCCGCATGGGTCCAGGTCTCAAGGCGGCGATCGGGACGCAGATTCATCAGCGCATCCATGCGACGCATCCATGCGATGGCGAATTCCGCGCCTTGCCTGGCCTGCTCTTCCCGTTTCGCTTCGCCTGCTTCGACGGCGCGCCGCAGCATGCGGTCGACATGGCCTCCCGCAGCCTGGACCGTGAGCTCAATGAGGTCGTTGCGGTAGAGTGCATTGTGCGAGAGATCGCCGGCGCAGGAGAGAAAGAGTTCGACGGCTGTCTCGAAGGTGGGGCCCGCATCGACCGACACGGCTTCAGGATGAGCGCCCGGCTCCGCCTGCCACGCCTGCTTGGTCATCCAGACGTGCGAACTGTAGGCGCTCTCAAGCAGCAGCTTCCAGGCTTTCAGCATGGGGGCGGGAGCCGCTCCATAGCGGGCCTTGCAGTAGGCGGGAATCCAGACGGCGAGGTCGATTGCCTCACTTTGCCAGCCAGCGTCGGTCATCAACTCGTATACCACTTCGTTGTTCTCTATGCCCTCAGGGCACATGCCCCAGCCCACCAGGTTGCCGCGGTCCGGGCTGCGTAGCACCTCCGCCGGCTCGCTCGCCATGAGCGCAAGGTTGCCTTTGACGTTGTTGTTGCCGCCGAAAGTGTGGGCCATGCCGTGAATCCACTGCTTGCCGAAGAATGCCTTCTGCACCTTCCATTGGCCGGGGGCATACTTGCCGCGCAGTTTCGGCGTCAGATCGTTGGAGTAGTCGATCACCAGCATGCGGTCGTTTGGCACTCCGCGCAGCAACGCTGCCACCGAGTCGTTGTCCCAGAAGTCCGGGGCGTAGACAAAGAGCCAGCCCTGCATCACCCAGATCCCGCTGGGATCGCCGGCCTGAATGCCCTCGTAAACGGTGCGCCCAAAGCGTTCCAAATCCTGGTAGCGATGCGTCTCGCTGACCGGGACAGCAAGTTCGTTAAAGGTGTCGGCAAGGTAATACGCGACCTCGCCATATTCAGCCTTGTACTCCTCGATGAACTTCTTTCCGATTTGCCGGTAAAGCGCGTTCTCGCCGGGGTGCAGGATGAAGGTGCGGGTGCTCCGCGGGATGGTTTTGAATTCGTCGGCAAGCCACAACAGGGTGAAGGTTTCTGCTTCCGGGTACAGCCGCTTGAAGCCCTGAGGAACAAATCCCGCGAATGCGGGCGCCACCGGCTTCATGCCCAGCTCGCGCATTCTCTCCAGGATCTTGCCCTGCAGGATGCGCTTGTCGTCGGTGAAGGTCCGGGGGAGAGGCCCATCGAAGTTGTTGATGTTGCCCATCCGATGCCAGGGCAGATGACCCGGGCCGGTGGAGAAATCGTCTATCTCCATTTGCGTAAGGCCCATGGATGACCACACCCGCTGCCAGATAGCCTCCTGCCCCTCCATCGCCAGAGGCATGGTGATGCCGTGAAGAGCCATCCAGTCAAGTTCCTGCTCCCACCGCGGCCAGTCCCAGAAGGCCATGGTGTAGCCGTATGTACAGGGGTTGAGGTACTGAACGAATTTGTAGGGGCAAACCACGCGTTCTCTGGCATGGTCCGGAAGAGTTGCTGGCAGGCTTATATTGCTGCCACTCCAGGTGATCATCCCGTCGCACTTGCCGCGCAGATAGCTGTAGGCGGCCCGGCACAGGGCAACGCCGCTGCTTCCGGCGATCGAGACCCGGCCTACGCCGGCCTCGATCTCGTAGACTTCATGTTCCCCTTCGGCAGGAATCGAGCGCAGGTGAAACTCCGCAGCACGGCTGCCAAGCTGCCGCGTGAGCACCTCGCGGGCGGAGGAAACGGCTGTTTCAGATGGTTGCGGGGCGGCTCCCGTGCGCCGCGGCTGGCTGGGTTCGGTCGAATTCAGGGGAAAGGCAGACGAATCGATGCAGGCGAGAGCGGTGCCTACACCGATACACGACGTGCCGAGGAATTTGCGTCTGGTCCACATGGTATGAGAGCCCATCGATGCCCGGAAGTATGGCCCCCCGTCGCAGCGACACCCAAGCGTTTTCACCGTCTGAATCCGGGATTTCACCGTCAAACGAATGTCAAATATTCGTAAGCGATTGAAAACAAAAAGGGCGACGTCACGTTCCGTATGTTTGAGGAAGCGCAAGGCGTTCTCAAAAACTCAGGCTTGGGGCTTTGGCGGAAGGGAGTCGCAGTAATAGCGGTCAGTCAGGGCGTTAGGGTTGAATGCGGCGGTACGTGACAATGTGTACCTCGGGCGCGTTGCCGCCCACACTGACGGTCTCAAGCAGAGCCTCGAAGTAGGGCAACCGCTTGGAGGTTGCACCGATCTGATGCGCGAACGCCGTAAACGCCGAGGAGTTGAAGGGAAAGTCCGAGGCGGACTCTGTCCCCGCCATTCCGGTTCCCTCGAAGAGCAGGGACTCGCCCTGGTCCTCGATGCCGGGGAGAAAGGCGAGAACGCCGTAGCTGTGCCGTGAGCCATCGACCACCTTGTCGCGGTAGAAGGATGCCTCGCCCTGCGCGGGATGCTTGTTCAACACATATCCCTCGGCGTTCTTCCAGTCGTAGTTGACCTCGAAGTTCAGGCGATTTATGAAAAGCCCAACCCACGGATTCGCCCCCATGCCGCCGATCAGGATCACGTTGTGGCTCTTCAGATCGTCGATTCTCAACACGCGTGCATAGCGAGTCTCAATTGTCGAATTGCGCGCTGCGGGCAGCCTTGCCAGGCGCAGAGCCAGGTTGAGATCCGCAGTGCTGGTATATTGATGGGCCGCAAACCAGTCGGAGGTGAGCGCAAGCGAGCCAGGATTGGGCGAACTGGCCCGATCCAGGTAGCTTCCGCTCAGATACTCATCAAGCGCGACAGGAGACTTGGTCTGTTCCTCGAACAGGACCAGGGCGTCGTCGGAGGGAACGATCACCACCGGACGGCCTTCCTTGAAGATTCTTGCCCACAGCAGGTCGGAAGCGGAGGGCTCATTGCGGATCGCAATCCAGATAGAGGTCCCGAGGGCCAAAACGAGGACCGCTGCAACCGCAAATGCCCAGACGCTTCCAGGGCGACGCCGTAGCGCGGTTTTCGCTTCTTTCGTCGCTGAGGTGGCCGGAACCGAAACAACCAGCCCCTGGGACGCGCCTGGCTCGCCAACCGGGACTTTGAATCGGGAACTTCGCGACTCAAAAACCGGTATATAACCGCCCTTTGGAATGGTGATGACCAGCGGGCTGGACGGGGCCTCGTGCTCGAAGTACTCCTCCAATCGCTGGCGGAGCAGTCGAGCCTGTGTACGGACGATACTGTCATCCGAGGCGCTGTAGAGCGGTGAGCGGTCGAATACGTGAATTCCAATCTGCTGCTCGTTGATCTCCGCTAGCCTTCCGTCGATGGTCAAGGTGCAGATGAACTTGAGAAACTGCGCCAGACGTTTCGACTTCGCGAAGGTGCGCGACTCAAGGACAGAATGCAGCAACTCCCGGCGCTCGTCTGCGTGTCGCTGCATGCGGCCCTTCACGCCGAGGGAGTCCGGGGGCGGGGATGGATCGATTTCTATCACCTTCGTCAACGGTGAAATCATAGCAAATTGAACGTGACTGGGTTGATCTGGTTAGCCAAGACGGGGACTTTGCCCGGAGCAGACGCCGCAGACGCGATCGGTCTTCGCCCTGCACTTCCGCGAAACCGTCGGCGCCACGCCCATGGAGTACCTCGCCCGCTGGCGCATGCTTCTGGCTGCCGACCGCCTAAGGAACTCCTCTGACGGCCTCTCCGCTATCGCGCAGTCGTTCGGCTACGAGTCCGAGAGCGCCTTCGGTAAAGCCTTCCGCCGCGTCATGGGCTGCTCTCCAAGGCAGTACACCCGGTCTACCGCGCCGTGCGCCATTCCAGTGAAGCATGGCGCTGAGGATCACGAGCAAGAACTTGCTGTGACCGGGTAGAACGCTCTATGCGTCACGAAGGTCGATTTGTCCTCGTAAACCTACTCCGCGCACCTGACCGACCCCTCAGCGCAGCAGAAGTTTCAAGCTGACACATGGAAATCTCGACCTCCAGGAGAATGTCGGGAATAGATTCCGGGCATCAATAAAAGCATTTTGTTGACGCCTGAACTTTTCCAGAATGTAGTTCATGGGAAAGACCTGAATCAGTCGCTGCTGTTGCCTCCTTCGTTGCATGACTGGCTCCCGGAAAATCCCTTGGCCCGTTTTCTGGTCGATGTGGTCGGGACACTCGATCTAAGCGACATCCATGCGTCGTATGTCGCTGGTGACGGGCCTGGCCAGTCGGCCTATGCTCCGGCGATGATGGTGCGCGTGCTGCTCTACGGCTACGCCAGCGGGACCTTCAACTCGCGCAAAATCCAGGCCAGGACGTTTGAGGATGCGGCCGAGGATACGAAGTACGGCAAGGGACTCAGCGGCGACGATCTGCCGGCGGAGTTGGCGCGGCGGGAGAGCCGGTTGGCCGCCCTCCTGGGCGAGCTCAAGCCAATAACTCTGGTGAACCCGAGTCGCGCGTTCCGATTCGATACCCAGCGCCCGAACTTGATTCAGCCGGTCTATCAACTTCGGAAAGTTGCCGGTGGCTGCGACATAGGCGGTCTGGCGTAACCACGCCAGCGTGCTTTGTCCGCCACCACTGCGGACCTCGAACAATTGATCAAGTCCTCGCCTTTGTTGATCGGTCAGTCCGTCGGCGTTCATGAAACTCTGCCCCGTGCCTGGGCGAACACGATCTTTGCCACCGAGTAGTTTTTCACTCGCCGACACTCGGTGCTGTCGCTCCAGAGATGATAATCGGCGCAGTTGGCGAATCTGACCCCGCGGCCTTCTCAACGGTCACGCCAAATGCTTTCGCCGGAACCCCCTTGGGGAGTGCGGGCATGACGACACTGGCGTCGCCCGCTGCGTCTGGCCGGAATAATCCGGCGGGGATGGGCTTGCCGCTCACAGGAATCACCCATAACTCGTAAGTCTTGTCAGAAGCCAGCAGCTTCAGATTATTCGCTTGAAAGACCAGGCTGCCGCTGTTTTCCAGATAGATAACTCGGCCTGTCGGCTCGGCGGCTTTCTTGCCGGTCGTTAGCAGAACGCGTTGTGCTGAATGGGAAGTCAAAACATCGATTACATGCCGCGCCCGCGCAGATTCAGCTGCGAGGTTCGTAGCCTGGATGGTCACATGGCGCAGCTCCTTGTTGAGCGCGTTGTTCTCGACGCCAAGCGAAAGGGCTACAACCGCGAGCGCCGCTGCCATGGCCCATGGAATCCAGGTCTTCCGGGGAAACGGCAAAACCTGTCCGCGCGCTCCCTGCTTTGTTGCTTGCTTCGTGATGAGAACATCGGCGGCGATTTTATCCAGAAAGCGCTGCCGCGCGCCCCCGGGGACCGGGTGCTGCGAGACACTCAGCCCGACCAGCGCGCCATCGCCCAAGAGCTCCGCCACCTGATCGCGACACAAGGCACACTGCGCCAGATGCGTGCGAACCGCCGCCGACTCTTCCTCAGAGAGAGCCTGCAGGGTATGCAGCATCAGATCTTCCTGCGAGATGTGTTCGTTGCCTATCATGCCGCGAGTGCCTTTCGCAAACCGATCAACGCCTGCCTGATTCTCGTCTTCACTGTGCCGAGCGGGTCGCCGGTTTGTTCTGCAATCTCCGAGTGAGTCATTCCTTCAAAGTAAGCCAGTTCCAAAGACTTCTGCTGTTCCGACGGAAGGTTCTTGAGGACATCGCGAACTTTCCCCATCAGCACGTTCCGTTCGGTCTCAGATGCCAGATTCGTATTCGACAGCAGCACAACATCGTCTGGTGAATCGGTCGGCTTTCTGCGTCGGAATGTGTCAATCGCGCGGTTTCGCGCCACCACCATCAGCCATCCGCACAGCGAACCGCGCCCGCGCACGAATGCGTCCGGCTGGCTCCAGAGCTGAAAGAAGATCTCCTGCATCACATCCTCGGCGTGTCCGGGATCTTTCAGCACGCGCAAGGCCACCGAATACACCAAGCCTCCATAGCGATCGAAGACGTCGGCCATGGCCTGCTGGTTCTTGCCGCGCACGCGCTCCAGCAATACGTCGTCGCTCGGGTCAGGATCGTTCTTGCCGGAGCGCTCGGATCCAATCATCGGATTGGGAGAATTGATGCTCATCGATGAGACAACTCTCGATATTATTCACTTTACGATATGTCCGCAACGAAAACTTATAGGGCGGATTCGAATTGCGATGAAGGCGACCGATGGCGAGCGGCGAAGTGCCTATCTTGGGGTCCATTGAGGATGGTTTGTAAATAGCCCTCCGAGAAAACCGAGTTGATATACCAGGAAAGAGCCGAAGCAAAGGCTCGCCATTCCTGAGGCAACTCCAAGATACCGGCTCACTTTGGAGAAGCGATTTCCGGCAAATGCGAGTGGAACGGCGATCGCGGCAGTCATGCACATCATCCCGATCATGGTGCCTGCTCCGAAAATGAGCAGATAGACCGTTGCCCAGACAGGGTTGTGAATCGTAGAGAGCACCAGCAGCGCCACAGCCGCGGATCCGGCGAGTCCATGGACAAGGCCGATGATCAGGGGTCTCAAGCATTGAAAGAGACCAAACCGGCCAACCGAATTGTCGAGCCACTTCTCCACTCTCGTTCGGCTCTTGTCCGGCTGCGGCTGAGCGGGCGTGTCCGTGCGCAGGACAATTGCCGGTGTGACGTAGCCAATAACCCTATGCATTACTCCGGTAAGGTTCAAGACTCCGAGCAGAACGAGCATGACGGCCACGCTGAACTCCATGGATAACCCTAACCGAGGTGGAATCTCGACTCCGAAGAGGATGATCAGCGAGCCGACAAGAAAGATTGTGATCGTGTGACCCAATCCCCAAACGGAACCGATGAAAGCTGCGTTGCGGATGTTCCGCTGCTTGCTGACGATGGTTGAAATGGCCACCACGTGATCCGCATCGGTCGAATGTCGCATTCCGAGAATCAAGCCCAGGCCGGTAACAAACAGGATGGTCCCAAGTCTCTCTCTTGAAAGCAGGTCTACGCCGAGGTGAACGGTGGAAAGAGATTGGATTGCGAGTGTCAGGCCAAGAATTGCAATGAATGCGGAGGAAGCCACCGGAAGCCAACGCCTGATGAGCGGACCGTCGACTTGAAGGTGGGCCATAAAGCGGCGCGCGCAGACCATCAGCATGCCAAATCCAATCAGAACGGCTGCAAGCCCGACGCTGAAGCCCACAATCAGAAAGAATCCAAGACCGATTCTGTGCAGCGCAAATGCACTCAGCAGCACGATCAGTGCGGCCGGGCATGGAATGATTCCGCCGGTGATTCCCAAGGTAAGAAGCTGAGCCAGGCCAACGGATTGTAACGGCGCCGGGTTGCTTCGCGCCGGATCGACTTCTGTCTTTTCGTCCGTTGAGCGCCTCCGGAAGATCCAATGAGCATGGGAGGCGCCGGGGGCATGAGAGTGATCTGTGGCCGCGCCCGTCAAGCGGCGCAGGAGCATATAGATGCCGAGCCCCGCAATCGTAATTCCGGAGAGAGCGCCGAGCCAGGGATAGAGCTGCTCGGGCACGATGAAACGGGAAGCGTACAAGGTGACTGCTCCAAGAGCGAACACGCCGGCAGTATGCGACGCGGTAACAATGATGCCCAGAAGGACAGCATGATGCGCTGTTCCCCTGGAGCCGACGAGGTAGGCCGCGACAATGGTCTTGCCGTGGCCAGGCTCCAGGGCATGAAGGCCTCCCAGGCCTATGGCAATGAGGATCGCGGTGAACAGGAACCATGGGCTCAGGTGCTGGGCTTGAATCAACTCGGTAAATTTGTTGCGCGGTGTCTGCTGCCGATTGGCCTCGAGATGCATGCCGGTCGAAGCAATAGATGTAGCCTGCGAAAACTCAAGTCGCGCTGCGGTTCGTGAAGCTACGGCCTGTTTCGGTATGGAGCCAGCCTGTGCAGGTGCAAGATGCGCCACGGAGACGGCCTCATGCCGGGCAGCCGCGTCCGCGCGCAATGAACGCTCCACTTGCGTGCCGGGAGCTGTTGCCGCCAAAGCGGGCAGCGCGGCTACCAGCGAGGCTTCAAGGTCCTGGGGCGGGCTGGTCAACAGATCGGTTGGATAGTTGCTCAACTCGCCGCTGCGGTCCGTGGCGGGAACGGAACTACGCAGCAGTGAGCCAGCGGCTGCAAGCGCAATAATCTCTTTCCATCCGGTGTGTCCCGGGTAGTTGTTATCGGCATAATGAAGGCTTAGGTGCTGCGGGCCCAATGTCGGCGTCCCCGCTGGATAGGCTGCTTCGTAGACAAAGCCCATCTTCATCGTGGGCAGCCCGCCGGCGCCGGGGGGAAAGATGACTCCGCTGGAGGTGAGGCGAAGGGCAACCTGTTTGCCATCCACATCGAGCGTGAGGCCGCGCCCCAGCGCTGCGCCTCGGGCTGTCACGTAGTCGATCACGGCCGGAGAATTCGGATCGATGGCCGTGGCCTGAATGTTTGCGTTTTGCAGTTCTTGGTAGGTCGGAATCTCCGCAAGGTCGATGATGTACCGGATGCGAATACGGTCGCCCTCCACTTCGATTTTGGAATAGTGGTTCACACTGAAATTGCCCATGGGATGCGCCGACGCCAGACGGCAAAAGCCCAGCAGGAGAAACAGCGACAGAAACAATCTCGACTTTCTATCGGCCATGGTCATTTGAGCCATCCTTCGATTGGAATTGCGCTTCCAGCGCGTCGAGTGTCTGTTGCGCCACATTGGCGTAGACCAGATGGAAATGTGGATTGATTCGCAGCGCCGCTTTTAACTCGCTGCGAGCCTGTTCCCGTTGTCCCAGTCCTTCGGCAATCATGCCGGCATGAAAGAGCAGAAGCGCGTCCCTGGTATCGAACCCCATGGCGTTCTGGCTTGCTTTGGCAGCCTCCGCAAGTCTCCCGTTCTTGTAGAGAGTCCATGCCAGGGCGTCCCATGTGTAGACATCGTGCCGGACTTCAAGCTCTTTTTGCGCAAGGTCAAGCGCCTCGGCAAGCTTCATATCGTGATCGGCATAGAAGAGCGCCAGATCGCGATTATGCAGCACCTGATTGATGTGCCCGAGCAAGCCGATGTACTCGACGAGCGCATATTGCTTCTGCGCTTCCGGCTGATTGCCGGTTTTCGCATACAGGTCCCCGAGTTCCGTGACGAAGATCGGCATGGGCACGACGGCAATGGCCTTCTGGTAAAGCTCGATCGCCTCCGCATACCTGCCGTTGTTGGCCCTGAGCTTGGCCAGCGCCGCCAATGCACGGTAGTCTCCCGGGTGTATGTTGAGTGCGGCAAGATAGGCAACATCGGCAGCAGCGGCGTCGCCTGCCTGGGTCTGATATTCCCCCAGTTCGTAGTAAAGCCATGCGAGATTCTCGCCGGGAAGCTGTGCTTCCACTCCCTCAGTCACGGCTGTTTTCATCAGGGAGATAGCCCCGGCCGTATCGCCGGCGATGAACTTGAGGAAGGAGAGCCGACTGTCTCGCGCGTAGGCTGCACGCGGAGCCAGCGTCAAATCCATGGACGTCAACCGGCCATAAGCATCGGCAGCTTTGTCATACTCGCCCATATCCGCGTAGGCATCGCCAACAAGGTCGAAGGGCGACAGGTCGCCGGTTCCGAGCGACAGCGCCTTTTGCGCATAGTGGAGCGCGTCGGCGAAGCGATGTTCTCCCATACATACCTCGGCCATTGTGCTCAGGGCTGCGTCTGCCGAAAAGTCGGCCGAATCAATGTCGAGAGACTGGACAAGAGATTCTTCAGCAAGCTGGTAATCGCTGACGTCGCCGGTCTCCCGGGCGCGCTGGAAATACGCGGCGCCTAATTTGGCATAGGCAGCGGCATCTTTAGGGCTGCGAGCGACAGCAGCCTGTGCGCTATGAATGACGTGGCCGGTTTCGGTTGGTCGAGGCGTCAGAAGTGTTTCCGGAACGGGAGCAAAGACGGGAACGGCGCTCGTTTTTGCAACTTCAGCGCGCGCCGCCCCGCGGTCTTGGGGGTCGGATGCGGTTGGGGCCTCTTGCGGCAAAGCGGACTGCGCCAGGCCGGGCTCTGCCGGTATTGGAGAAGCCTTGTGCTCACGCTCGTCTGCCGCGAGTACCTGGCTTCCGGCCTTGAGAGCATCGCCGGCAAATTCCGATGCGGGATTGGATTGAACCGCGAGCTTGAAGCGCTTCGCGGCGTCCGCACTGTGGTTCAGCTTCAGCGTAATGTGGCCGGCATGATCGAAGATCTGCGCGCTCTCAATTCCAACCGCGATTGCCTTTTGCACGGCATCCTCGGCGTCCTGATACCTTGAATTGGCATAGAGCGCCCAGGCGTAGGCATCCAGCGTCCACACATCCTGGCGCTCTGCAATCTCTTCCTGCGAGAGTCTCAGCGCATCGGGCGCGTTGGCAGGAGTTGCAGCATAGGTCAGAATCAAGTCAAGCTTTGATTGGCTTGTCGCGCTTGCCGGGTCGCTGGCGAGCTCCTCGAATTGCGCAAGAGTGGTGCGCGCTTCACTGGATTGTCCAGCCGCAGCCTGCGCCTTTGCAAGTTCATAAAGCACATGAGGATCGCGATCGATTCGCGCGGCCTGGCTCCATAATTGGACCGCATCGCCGGCTCGATCCTGAGCCATCCGGACACGCGCCCGATTCTCCATTGTGTACAGGTAATGGGGGAAGAGCAGGTCGGCTCTCTCCAGCGTCAGCGCTGCCGCATCGTCCTGGCCCGACTCGATTTGAATCGCCGCAATCTGGTTTGCGATCCACGCTAGGTCTTCCACTTCGGCGGGCGATGTTTGCGCATAGGCCCGGTTGAGAAACTCGATGGCTCCATGCGCATTGCCGTAGAGCATGCGCAGCGTGGCGCCGACCAGGAGCGCCGGCGTGTTGTTAGGCAGCAGATTCATCATCCATTGCGCTTTCGTTTCCGCTTCCGGATAGTTCCCCAGCGCTATGTCTGCCTCGGCGAGCAAGCCGTAGGTCATCACATCGTCCGGCGTGCGGCGATTGAGAATCTTTGCTCGTTCTCTTGCAAGAGTGAACTCATGACGGCTCAGCATCAGAGCAACCTGAGCTTTCAGCAATTGAAAGTCGTCTGGATCAAGTTTCAATCCTTGAGCAACAGCAACGTCTGCATCCTTCAAATACCTTGGATCCAAAGTCTCGCGGTTACGACGTAGAAGGGCGAGCGCCAGTTCGTTGTAGGCCTGCACCTTCTTTGGATCGGCCTCGATTTGTGACTGCGCCGCCGCAATGCGCTGCTGCGCAGGCGTGTCTTGCTGAATGGCGGCCTCGCTCGTCACGCTATGCTGATCCGCTCCTGCTGAGTTCACCTGCTGAGCGAATGCAGTTCCGAGGAGGAAGATGACTTCGATCAAGAGCGTCGCGCGCAGTTTCCTCATATCGCACCTTTTCTCCACTGTCTGAGAAAGCCCGTCTCTGCGCGGATGCCGAGTCCGCACAGAGAGCGGGGTTAGATTCAGAAATGCCGGCTGTAGCTATCGCGGGCAGGCCGATGAGCCACCCTGGTTAAGAGGCGGCGCGTCGGAGTTCTGCGAACTCGTGGACGTCGGCTGATCGCCGCATCCGGTTGCATCGCCGGGGCTGATATGACGGCTGTCGCGTCCGCTGTATGCATAGTGGACATACGGAAACGTCTCCTGAGGGGGAACGTCCGGTGCATTGACGCCATCGCCGAGCAGGTTGTTCGGCGCGACATTGAACTTTGAGCCGGCCAGGATTCCGCCAATGCCCACGCGCTCAACAATGTCTACCACGTCGTCCGTGAGGCGGCGGCCGTTGGGGAACCCGGCGGCGTCCCCGGCAATCAGGCCCAGACGACTGCGGTGCGCTATCGGCGTTGGAGGCACACCTGTGTTGAGCCGCAGAAGGTCCGCGATTGGCCCGGCTGGAGTTCCTTTCGGAGCAATTGGCGCAGCATAAGTCACCAGCGGCAGCAAGTCGGTTCGGGGTGGAGCGGGTATGTTGAACCCGTAGACAGCGTTGAAGACTCGTGCAATCAGTGGATCGAGGTCGAACGCGGCAAACTCGCTGTCGTTGACCGGCTCCGACATACTCCAGTAGTCCTTGCTGCCGGTCCCGATGATCAGTTCGTTGATCAATGGATTTCCGAGCCGCTGGACTTGCGCCAGGCGGTCAGAGTGTCTGAAATAGTCCTGGTCTTCGCGGATTCTGACCTCTGGCCTCGATGTTGTCGCCCAGGCTCCGATTGTTCCCTTGGGATCCGTTGCGGCGTGGATGGCTCCATCGGAAGTGAGCAAGGCAATCGGAACTTCAATCGCGATGGTGTTGACGTTGAATCCGGCAACTGAGTCAGGAGCCGAATTGAGTTGATCGTCGGCGTCCTGCGCGGAGGTGAGGGCCTCAACGCCAGAACCGGCCCGATAGTTGAGACTATCGAATGTCGCGCCCAAATCGATGAAGAACGGATCTGCGACCGTGCCGGCGAAGACACGGATATCGGAAGCACCGTCGCTCCCTTGCAGACTGTAGATGCCTTGCGCGGCGAGGGCATCGTAGTCGGGCATGGTGCGCGAGCCCACGTTGCTCGGAACCGCGATCAACGGACCGCCGCTCGTGTTCCATAACTCGCTGTTGCGATGGCCCTTGATCATGTTCACGGTGAAAGTCTGTTGCAGACTGAAGCCTGCGGCTCCGGCACCGGTCAAAGAGGTAATCGCCGGAGGCACAATTGGCGTTCCAGGTGCGACGGGGCTTGGCGAATTTGCCGGCGCCTTGACCCCGGCGCCTGCCCCGGCAAATCCAACCGGGAGCCCGGCATCGACAATGTGGGTCTTGAAGCGAAACTGGAACGTTACGTCTGCCCGCGCATCATGATCGTTGTCGATCTTGATCTGATACACAATCGATGGGTCGAACGGGAAGTAATTCGGCCCATTGCTCGGTTGCAAGAACGGATCGACGTTCATGATGAACGTCACGCGATCCGGATGGTCGTAACTGACAAACGCGTAGAAGTCGGTGATGTCTGCCGTGTGGTCCAGGGCAGTGATGGGCGCTTCGCGGTGGCTCGACGCAAATGCGTCCGGTGGAATGGCAATCAGCAGACTCAACACGAGTCCGACTGCGGACTTCAGTTTTGACATGACGGTCCTCCAACTTGGGTTAGCTGCATTGGTGAACGGGAGCACCTGGGAGAGACGGGCGAGGGTTGATGGGGAATTCAGGTCCTCTGCTCTCGTTTATCAGTACGCGTCAGCCCCGGCGGTTGGATTGCGCAACTTGCAAAAAATAAAAATATCTAGGAAGCCTCTGAAAAGCGCCGAGTTACAAGAGCCCGTCGCCGGTATTCTTCCGCGAGGGCATGAAATCAGCGCATTTTCGTCTGTCTGGCAGTTCATATAACCCGTCGGAGGCCACCGTGGCCGCCGACGGGCACACTATGCCCCCAGAGGGGCCAGACGAAGGTTGATTTTGGCCAGTCGCTTGCGGTTCTTGTAGAGGTTGGCCAGCGCAAAGGCCGCGCACAACCACTGGTGATTCTTCTTCAAGCCGCGATAACGAACCTTGGTGAAGCCGAAGACGCGCTTCACGATGCGGAAGGGCCACTCCACCTTGGCGCGTACGCGAGCTTTGGTGCGATTCCTGCGCTTCTCGGCCTCGTCCACGCCCGCAGTCGAGCAGACCGAGTGCACGATGCCTTCCTTGCAATCGGTACTGTGAATTGAGGGACTGTGGAAGAGTGCCGAATTCCGGTCTTTCGGGTCTCAATAACAGACTTTCTCGCTCATTGAATGCAGACTGAACTTACGCTTTAGGATTGGTCCACTTAAACGCCCATTGTGACGGCCCTATCTTCTTCACTTCACTTTACTGCCGCATCGCGGGCATAGCGTCGGCTTGTCTGCAGGCATTTTCTGACTGGTTCGCTTCCTGAGAGCCTCAAATAAGTTGTGCCGCAGCAGTCAACCCCGGAAACTTGGATCTGGTTCTCCCGGCACGCCGCTCTGCGGTGCCATGGGCATGTTGGGAAGGCGTATCCCCGAGGCGGCAAAGATTGCGTTTCCGACCGCAGGCGCCAGGCCCACAAGGCCGGTTTCGCCTGCGCCGGCCGAGGGCAAGTCTTTGCGGTCGATGAGCACGATCTCAACCTGCGGCGTGTCGCTGAACCGGGGAACGCGGTACTGCGCGAAGTGGGGGTTCAGAATGCGGCCATTGGCAAAGATGATTCTCTCGAAAAGCGCGCCGCCGATGCCCTGAACAATTGCGCCCATAAGCTGGTTGCGCAAACCGTCGGGATTTACGATGGCGCCGCACTCCCAGGCTTGAACGACACGGCGGACGCGCACTCGCTTGCTGGCGGCATCGATCTCCACCTCGGCGCAAGTGGCGACGTAGCCGCCCTTGTCCACTCCGCCGGCGATGCCAAAGCCACGCTCAGGCGTGGATTTCAGGCGGCCCCATCCGAACCTGGTGGCCGCCGCCTGGAATACAGCCTGTAGCCTGGGGTCGGCTAAGTTCTTTAGACGGAACTCCAGCGGGTCCATGCCCACAAGATGAGCCATGCCGTCCATGTGCGACTCGCGAGCGAAGTGATTGGCGGTTGAGGCAAGACCTCGATAGGAGCCTTGGCGCAAAGGAGACTTGACCGCGTGGTATTGGATGAGCTGATTGGCTACGTTGTATGGGGTGCCGATGGCGGCAGGCCCCGAATTGTAATTGTGATACTGCCAAGCGACCAGAGTCCCATCGCGCCGTGCGCCGGCTTTGATCTCGATTAGCCCGGCGGGGCGGAAATAGGCCCAAGTGAACTCTTCGCGCCGTGTCCAGACAACCTTGACGGGCTTGCCGGCGGCCTTGGCCAGGCGGGCTGCTTCAATGGCCGCCTCGCCTGTATGCTTGCCACCATAGCCGCTGCCCATATCGGGCTGGATCACGCGTACCTGTGCCGGAGACAAGTGAAAGGCCTGCGCGAGTTCGTCGCGAACGCCGAAAGGGCGCTGGGTTCCGGTCCAGACGGTCAACTTGCCATCCGTCCACTCGGCCACGGCGGCGCGCGGCTCAAGAGGCGCGTGAGCGATGTACGCGACGGTATACTGCTCTTTCAGCTTCAGGTCCGCACCGGCCATAGCTTGCGCCACTGAACCGGAAACATGCTGCGGGCCGTCGTCCCCGCCGCTCTCGGGGTTGTTCTTCAGATATGCGAACAAACCCTGGTTTGAGGGTTGCGCGGGCACATTCCATTTTGCCTGGATTGCCGACAGGCCGTGTTGCGCGACTAAAGCATCGGGGGCCACCAGCCCAATGAAATCGCCATCGTGCACTAACTTGACCCCGGGAAGCCTTTCCGCCGCGCGGGTGTCGAGCGAGGCGAGGGTCGCGTTGAACCCATCCGGGCGAAGCACTGCTCCAAACATCATCTCCGGCCGGGTAATGTCGGAGGGATACTTGTGTTTGCCGGTAACGAAGTCGCGCCCTTCAGCTTTGGGAACCGGAGTCCCGGCGATCTTCCATTCCGGAGCTGGCGTGAGGCTCTCTTCGCTGGAGACAGTCTTAACAAGCCTTTCTCCGCGGGTGAGTTCGCCATAAGCGAGCGACCGCGCATTTTGAGAATCGGTGACCTTGCCGTCGGCGGTTGTCAAAGTGGCCGGGGCCACACGCCAGCGTTGCGCGGCAATCTCCACCAGGATCTGGCGAGCAGCCGCGGCCATGGTGCGCAACTGCGGCCCCATGGTTGGTGTGGTGCGGCTGCCAAAGGTGCCCATATCCCAGGGAGCGAGATCGGTATCGCCCATCACCATCGTGATGGCTTCGAAAGAGACCTTCAGCTCCTCGGCGACCAGTTGGGCCAACGAGGTGCGGATGTTTTGGCCGACCTCCACCTTGCCGGTAAACACCTTCACTTGGCCATCGGCCGCAATGTGCAGCCACGCGCTCAGCTCCTTCGGAAGCTCGTTGCCACCGAATGCCCGGCCCGACTCCTGCGCCCATGACGAGGTGCGGGTGAGACAGACCAGCAGCCCGCCTCCCAGGACCTTCAGGAAGTCGCGACGGTCCAGTTCGGAAATGCCGCGTGGGGCTGGCGAAATGCTCTGAGCAATTTCAGTTGCGGGCTCAACGCGATGGTTCATCGGCTTGCCCCCTCGGCCAGCAAGTGCGAGGCTCGCTTGACTGCTTCGATGATGCGGGGATAGGTGCCGCATCGGCAGATGTGCCCCTCCATCGCCTCAACAATTTGCTTTTCCGTTGGATTCTGCTGCTCGTGCAGCAACGAAGTCGCCCCTAGAATCATGCCCGAGGTGCAGTAGCCGCACTGGAATGCGCCCTCGTCGAGAAAGGCCTGCTGAACCGCGCTGAGCTTCCCGTTCTGCTCCAGACCCTCGATGGTAACAATCTTCGTCTTGGCAGCCGACTCAACCGAAACCAGGCAGGAGCGGGTCGCCCGCCCGTCGAGCAATACGGTGCAGGCGCCGCACTGGCCTTCCCCGCAGCCGTACTTGGTTCCGGTCAGATTCAGCCGGTTGCGCAAGACAGACAGCAGAGTCTCCTCAGCCGGGGAACTCACACGCAGGTGCGCACCGTTGACGTTGAGAACAAAATCGCCCATTCCAAACTCCAAATGCAACCAGCAGTGTGAATGCGCCTTCTTCAGATTACTCCAGACAATTTTCGAATCCCGGTTTTTGCCATGGTTTCACCGAGTGAGCCTTGGGTCTACATTTCCCGCTGCCAGGGCTCCTTGCGAATGACACCTTTTGGCAGGTTTGATCCTCAAGCGGAAGTATTGGCCTTGGTGACGGATTCGGTGTGGGCAGGCGCTGGTTTGGCGCCCCGGCAAATGGAGTCGGAGACCAACCATGTTGCGCCTGCAATGGCGACGCTGATAGCGTTGCCCGCCCAGATAAAGTGGTGGTGGGGGTCGGCGACGAACTTGGGAATCCAGACAAGCATTTCGAAGCCGACGATTTCAGCGGTGAGCAGGCGCGAGGCGAGCGGAGCCAGAATGCCCGTAAGGATGGATGCCGCGGCGAAGAAAAAACCGATGGTTGTAGCGTAGGCCCAGAACATCTGCGAAGGCGGAATCCACTTGGGAATCCAACTCAACAGTCCGGGCATATCGCAAATGTGGACGATGCCGAATGAGATTGCAGAAAGGCCGAAGAGACGGGCGAAGAGGGACTCGCGCCGCGAGACGGGCGAGCCGGCCGGGGAGAACCGTGCGAAAAGGACAGCTCCGGCGACGACTACAAAGACGGCCAGCTGTTCGCCAAGATCGACCGTCAGAAGATGTTCGAAGATATGGTGGCCGCAGCCACATGGCTGAAATCGCGCGTCGACTGCACGGGCAAGATCGGCATTACCGATTTCTGTTACGGGGGCGGCGTTTCCAATTCGATGGCGGTCGGGCTGGGAGCTGACTTAGCAGCGGCGGTGCCGTACTATGGCAGCGTTCCACCCGCAGACGGCATCCCCCAGATCAAGGCGTCGATTCTGGTCCACCATGGGCAACTCGACGCTAAGGCTCAGGCTTCATTCGATTTAAACAATTGAAAACAATGCTATTCGCTTTGGTCATACCGAGCGCTCCAAAACGCGTGGATTCGGAAGCAGTGATCAGCCCGCCCGAGAAGGGGGTCGAGAAAGACGCGTCGAAGTAAATGTAGTTGAGGTAAATCGCGCTTCACACCGTACAATGTCAGCGTGCTGTGGACAATCATGAAAATCGCAGGTTAGACCGACTGAGCCAACCATGCCCGACGCACCCATAAAACCGGACCTCGGAGCGCTACGCATCGAAGCCCACAAGCGTAGCTCCCGAGTAGCTGGCAAGCGCATCGCGATTATTCTTTTCGCCTTGCTCGCCGCGCTCGTAGTCGTGGGCGGAGTTTATGCTTACATGCATTAGACGCCGTCGGTGCAAGTCGCCACGTTAGATGCACCGGGCTCTGGGCCACGGGCTCTGCTCAATGCGAGCGGGTATGTCACCCCGCAGCGGCGCGCCACCGTAGCGGCAAAGATCACCGGACGGGTTACGGGCGTCTTTTTTACCGAAGGAATGCGCGTACACGAAGGCTTTGTGCTGGCCACTCTGGACGATTCCGATGCGCAGAAGGCGCTCGCGTCTGCGAAAGCAGATCGCGATGCCACGCAGGCAAGCATCCTCGACCTCCAAGTGCAGTTGAAGAACGCGCAGATCGAGTTGCATCGCATGCAGGAATTGAGAACGGCAGGAGTTCAAACTCAGGAAGCGCTCGACAATGCGACGATGGCCGAGAACAGCCTGAGGGCGAAAATCGAATACACGCAGGCACAGGTGCTTGCGGCTGACGCACGCATCAAGGAGGCGCAGCAGGCGGTGGATAACTGCATCATTAGCGCTCCGTTCGAGGGAATCATCGTTTCCAAGGATGCGCAGGTGGGAGAAATGGTATCGCCGATTTCGGCCGGCGGTGGCTTCACGCGCACGGGTATCGCGACGATTGTCGATATGGCTTCGAATGAAATCGAAGTGGACGTCAACGAGAACTACATTGCGCGAGTCAAGCGCGGCCAGGAAGTGAGCGCCGTTTTGGATGCATACCCGGACTGGAAGATTCCGTGCCGAGTGCGCACCATCATTCCCACGGCCGATCGCCAGAAGGCGACTGTCGAGGTGCGCATTGCCTTCGACAAGCTGGATCCGCGCATCCTGCCCGACATGGGCGTGAAGGTCGCGTTCCT
>Ga0181520_10000498_pt1 | contig 86680 bp, 73 predicted proteins | sample PEATcosm2014_Bin_29_FD_132451 | JGI IMG/M metagenome (GOLD analysis project Ga0181520, IMG submission 132451) | Peatland microbial communities from MTU Mesocosm Facility, Houghton, MI, USA - PEATcosm2014_Bin02_30_metaG | ecosystem: Environmental > Terrestrial > Soil > Wetlands > Peat | place... | reverse complement strand
TGCGCACTCGAAGGGATATTGCAGGCACTCGATTGGATGGAAAAAGCACGAGCCTGCATACTGGTCAGGGATGGTCCACCCGAGGGTCCGCTTGGATTACGAGTGTCTGCCACGCGGCATGGCGTCAGGGGATAAAACGCTAGCGCAGTTGTGCTGGTCGCGGGCACGAAATAGCCGTTAATGTCCAGCACGAGGTCGGTGGTATCGGTGGCGTACACGCTGATGGCGCCGCTGGTTCCAGCCGGAACGATGGCCGCATTAGCCTTCACCCGACCATCGGAGTTCAAGGTCGAGACCACAGGCTGCGTTACTCCGGTGGGCCACACCGTCAGATAACCCAATCCTGCTTGCGGGACCACCGTGACGTTGAGGGAGTAGGCTGTCGCCGTGGAAGGAACAGCACAGGCACTGTTCGGTATCTCAAAGCTTCGCGAGGTCCCCCCTGCGATGGATGGGCCGCCAAACGCGCCGGCTGCATTCCTTGTATCCACCAGGCGGCAGGGCGGCATGGGAACGAAGAGCAAAGCACCGGGCGCGGTCGATAGGCTCACCGTAAAGGTGTCGGAGACCGGGGTGGCGGCAGCGTAATCAGTGTTACCGGATTGCGTCGCCTGCACGATCACTGAGCCAGCGCCGGTGATCGTGAGGGTGCTGCCGGTGACGGTCGCAGGACCGGAAGTCACCGCGTAGCTTACCGGCAGGCCCGAAGTCGCGGTCGCCCTTAGTGTGATCGGCGCCACGCCATAGGTTTGCGCTCCTGGATTCGGGAAGGTGATCGTCTGGGTTGCTTGATTCACCGTCAAGGTGACATTGGTCGGCTTAGTACCGGCGTAGTTGATGTCGCCGCTATAGCTGATTGCGACGGGGTAGGTACCGGCCGCCTGTAAAGTAGGAACGGGGATGGTCGCTTTTCCATTCGCAATTGCAACAGACTGCAACACTCCGCTTCCTATCGTGTAATTCAGGCTACCGCTCGGCGCGGCTCCCGTACCCGAAACCGTGACCGGAATCGAACCGCCCGCGCCATAGGTCAGGGTCACAGTCGACGGTACACCGAGCGTTGCCACCAGACCCGCACTTCCGGTGCCGCTCACGGGAATCGGCTGGGTGGCTGACGCATTCAGCGCATCGTCCAGCACGTTCACAAACCCGGTCAGCGGCCCAACTGCCGTGGGAGCAAATTCTATGCTCAACGTGCAGTCCGTGCCTGAGGCTAACTGCAAAGACGACAATCCCGGGCATCCGGAAGCGGCGAGCGCCGCGTTACTAAGATTGGCGGCGACGAAGGTCTGAAAGACGAGGGGCGCGTTGCCGATATTCGCTACCGTCACGATCTGCGGGGCGTCGATGGCATCGGTTGTGCCCTCGGTGGTCGCGGTGGCAAAACTCACTGCCGCAGCAGTCGGCGTCACCAGGCGAATGAGGCTGTTGTCGCTGTCTCCGACATACAGGGTGCCCATGCCGTCCACGGCGATGCCATTGGGTCCATTCAACTCTGCGCTGGTTGCCGGACCACCATCGCCGGTGTAGCCGCCGTTGAAACCCTTTGACGTGATGATCGAACGATATCCGTTACCCACCACGGTAGAAATGATGCCGGTTCCCGCATCCACCTTCCGGATGACGTTGTTGGCGTAATCCGCAATGTACAGGTTACCCGCGGCATCCACGGCTACTTGTCCGCCGTCATACATCTCCGCCTGGGTCGCCGGTCCGCCGTCGCCGCTGTACCCTGCGGTGCCATTGCCGGCTACGGTGCTGATGTTCCCGGTGGTCGCACTGATCTCCCGGATCACATTGTTGCCGACTTCATCAAAAAAAATGTTGCCCGCGCTGTCTACAGCGACTGCCCAAGGTTCAAAGATCACTGACTGACTCGCCGGGACGCCGTTGTGAGTGTAGTCAAGAGTGCCCAATCCAGCGATGGTGTTGATGATTCCCGTAGCCGCATCCACCTTCCGGATCAGGTCATTGCCGTTATCGGCGATGTAAATGTTGCCCGCCCGGTCCACCGCCACGCCGGAACTCTCACTGAGTTCCGCAAGGGTCGCCAGGCCGCCATCTCCGTGGTAGCCCTGGGTGCCGTTTCCAGCTACGGTGCTGATGTTTCCGGTGTTCGCATCCACTTTCCGAATGACCGCATTAATCCATTCGGCAATGTAGATGTTGCCGGCGCTGTCCACGGCCACGCCTTCGGGTTGATTCAACTGCGCGTGAGTCGCCAGGCCACCATCACCGGTGTAACCTGGAGTGCCATTGCCGGCCACTACCTTCAGATTGAAGTTCGCATCCATCTTCCAGATTTCGTGGTTCAGCGCATCTGCAATGTAAACGTTGCCGGCACTGTCCACGGCGACGCCTTCGGGAATATTCAGCGCGGTCCCAGGGACGGTGCTGATGGTGCCCGGCACGAAGGCGACCTGCGGCCCGGTTCCAATTCCACTCAGGCCGAAATGAAAGACGCCCGCGCTGGTGGTGACCGTAAGCGGCACATCGCGCTCGCCGGGATAGGCGGGCCTGAAGGTGAGCGGCACCGTACAGATGCTGCCCGAGGCATTCGAGGTCACGCCGTCCACGGTGCACCCGGTGACCGCACCCACGGCATACTCGTGCGCTCCACCTTGCGAGGCGTTGACGGTGATGCTGACCGTCTCAGCCACATTCAGTTGCAGCAAAAGATTCTGCGGAACACTGGTACTGGCCACGGCGGTCGAGGGGAACGTCGCGCTACCCGAGGCGGTAACGGCAGGCACCACAGCGCAGAGCGGCACTGCCAGTAGAATCAATACAAGGCAGAGGGCGCCACTCATCCTTGGCAGCCTCTTCTCATTGAGCGCGTAAATGCAGGACTTCAGGAACGAATGGGGGAACACCTGGATTTTCATCGCTGAGCGGCTCCGATTTCTACAAGGATGCAGAGTTGCTCATGGGTTTGGACATGGAGCCACTCTGGCCTTCTCTGATGCAGAGTTTCTGATGCAGAGTTGCCGCTAGAAACTGGGCGGGCAGGCGAAAGATGAAACAGGCAGGTAAAAATTGGAGGCTCGCGAGGGATCTTCCATTTGCGGGCAGAAGGGGCAAATGCAAAGGAAAAACTGAGTCGACACCCGACTCAAACCCGAGAGAAGAAGGGGCTTAAATGGGGCATCCTCAGCATCTCTTTGAATGCGTGTACAGCAACGCTGGAATCTCCTCTGAGGAAGGACTATTCCGCGCTTTGCAACGGCTGCGGCGTCGTCGTAACTTTCGGCTTGATAATGTCGTCTAGCAGGTCTGGCCGATTGGTGTCGCGCACCAGATGAGGCTGACGGGGGCCATCGAAGTAGTCCAGCGAGACGGTGTGGAAGTACTCGGTGTTCTCCACCAGCAACTGGATTGGGTGATGCGAGATTTGTGCCTCACGCATGGCTGCCAACAAGAACTCCTGCGAGTACTTACGTTGGTTGACCGCAATGATCTTCATCCCCGGGCCGATGCGGTTTTTGGCGGCGATTCCGTCCTCGATGGCATCCTCCACAAATCCATCCTTGGCGAGCACCAGACCCAACGAGGCCGTCGCGTCGAACTTTCCACTCTGCTGTTCGCGCAACTTGGCCATGGCGTTGGGCTGATCGGTATAGACCAGCATCCAACCGCCGTTTGTGATGCCTCCCAGGGGAGCATGTTCGGCAATCTTCAGCACCCGGTCGGTGAGGAAGCCGCGCCAATCATAGGGCTGCACCTGGTTCAGGGTGTTCACTACATCGTCGAAGGTGTAGGTATTCACCTCCGGCACAGTGTTGCGGCCGCCGAGGAAGAGGTGGGCAAAATCGTCCATCGATTTCTTGCCGCCGCTGTTGTGCCGAATGATGGTGTCGGCCTCCAGCCAGATCAGCGCGCCTTCATCGTAATAATCCACCCCGCGGCGGTAGTTGCTGAACGCCTCCGGAGCGTCATACAGAGTTTGCGCGGCGACTGCGGTGTCTTCCAGCGAGCGCCACTTGCGCCCCGGACGGTGCGAGTACGTCATTGCAATCATGGCGAAGTATTCGCGCCACTGTTCCGGCGTCTGCAGACCACTGCGCCCGGTCAGCACGAATCCGAAGTACTCGGTCAGTCCTTCATAGACCCAGAGGAGATTGCCTTCCATGGGAGCTTCGTAGTCAGGGGTGGCCAATCCCGCGGGACGGCGGTATTTGCCATTCCACGAGTGGGTGTACTCGTGCGGCAGCAGCGATGCCTCCAGCATCCACTGCGCCGGGTCGGTGAGATAGCCCTCGCCTACGCGGCTGTCATTAGACTCGTGATGTTCGAGTCCAAAGTGCGCCACGTGATCGCTTAGAGTGAGCAAAAAGTGGTACTGGCGATAGTGCCGCGCGCCGTAGAGAGCACCGGCTTCGGCCACCAGATTGTCAAAGGCCCTGATTTGCCGCGGCTCGATTTCGAGGGCGGCGGAGGAATCGGCTGCGATATCCAATTCGTGCTCCGGAGTCTTGCCCGCCTGGAGCGGAATCTTCTTCATGTACTGGCCCATCAGCACCGGCGAGTCCACCAGGGTGGTCAGCGATGCCAAGGCGAAGTCAACCGTCCCGGCCGCGGCGGACGAATGCGGCAGGGCGCTGGCCCACTGCCAGTCGGCGGGCAGTTTGAGCGAAGCCTTGACGCCAATCTCATCCGAGCCACGCCCCTTAGGATAAAGAACCACCCAGTTCCAGGAGACCACGGCAAGTTTGTCAGTGGCCGACTGGCCCGCGCTGAAGCCGCCCGGCATTTCGACAGGGCTCAGAAAATCAATCGCCGCATCGATGGAGGTTACGCCCTGCGGCACCTCGACGTGATAGGCATACATATCAACGGGATCACGATGCCAGGGAAGCGCGCGGCCATCGGCGCGGAAATAAATTCCGGCGGTGTCCACCACGGGGCCGGTGGGACCATGTTCGCCGGGAATCCACTTGGGGTACAGCAGCACGAAGTCGCCGGGGGTTGCCGGAATTGTCAGTTTGGCATGAAAGACTTTGCGCGGCGCGTCGGTGGCATCGATCGCAAGGGTTTCCACAAGGCTGAAGCCTGAGGTCCGGATCGAACTGCTCTGGGTGGGACCGCTCTGAGAGAACATGGACGCAACCCCGAGGATCACGACCATCCATGCACAACGCAACTGTCGCATTGCCGCTCCTGACGAAAAATTTTGGCGGCGGATAAAATCCGGCGGCCTGGAAGTCCCTGTATCGCTTTGGATTGCGCAGCTAAAACTTCGCGCCAGGCACTAAGTTTTCGAGTGTAACAGATGCAGAATTCGGCGATGGAATGGACGCGGTTCGAATTTCTGGCGGATGAAGCGGCGTGAATTGCGGATCACGAATAAGACATCCGCCGCGAATTTCTTCCAATTTGTTCCATAACGGGAACACGTGGGATCAGGCCAGCTCTGAATGTTGACTTCTGATAAATACAACTGCCATCGTTCCTGAGTCACTCAATGATGATGCGCAAGCTGTCCGGATCTGGGTATGCGTTGTATCCAGACGCACTTTGCTGTGCGGCATTCCGAAAAGGGGCTCATGAGCACGATGAAGTCGTCGGTGCTGCTGGTTTTCATATCCGTCATCTGTATGGCTGGCGTGGCACAATCTCAACAGTTATTCATTCCCGTGACCCCGTGCCGTGTGGTTGACACGCGGAACGCAGCTGGTTCGTTTGGCGGCCCATCGATCGCCGGAGGGACGGCGCGAAGCTTTGTGATTCCGAATAGTGCCTGCGGTGTTCCGTCCACGGCGGCGGCCTACTCTCTCAACGTCACGGTTGTGCCGCGAGCCGGATTGGGATATCTGACGGTGTGGCCCACCGGAGTAGCGCAACCTGTGGTTTCGACCCTGAACTCCGATGGCCGGGTGAAGGCCAATGCGGCCATCGTTCCAGCGGGCACCAACGGCGCAATCAGCGTGTATGCCAGCGATACTACCGACATCGTGCTGGACATTAACGGCTATTTTGTGTCCGCGACCACTCCATCTGCACTGGCGTTTTATCCGCTGCCCCCTTGCCGCATTGCAGACACTCGTAATGCAATCGCGCCGCTGGGCGGCCCGTCCCTGGCCGCTACGCAGATTCGTGCTTTTCCCATCCTGTCGAGTGCGTGCAATATCCCTTTGAGCGCGCAAGCGTACTCCTTGAACTTTACGGCGGTGCCGCAGGACGGACTTGGTTATCTGAGCGCCTGGCCGACAGGACAACCATGGCCCGGGGTTTCGACGCTGAACTCCCCGCCGAACGACCCGGTAGTGGCGAACGCAGCGATTGTCCCGGCGGGTGGCGCCGGAGAGATCAACGTGATGGGCTCCAACAACACGGACGTGGTGATTGATATCAACGGGTACTTCGCACCGCCGAACTTGGCTTCAGGTGGGCAGGCGCTGTTTACCGTAACTCCATGTCGCGTGCTGGATACGCGAAATTCAAGCGGTTCGTTCAATGGAGCGCTGCCGGTCAATATGACGAGTGGTTCCTGTGAGATACCGGCAACCGCGGAGGCTGTTGTGCTGAACGCGACGATTGTACCCACGGGGGGCTTAGGGTATCTGACATTGTGGGCGGAAAACGAGCCACAGCCGTTAGTATCGACGTTGAACGCGGATGATGGAGTGATTGCGTCCAATATGGCAATTGTCCCCACTACGGACGATTCGCTCGATGCGTTCGCATCCGACCCCACGCAGCTGATCCTTGACATTAACGGCTACTTTGGCAGTTACACCTACACTCTCACAGTGACGAACAGCGGGTGGGGCGTGGGAACGATTACCAGTAGCGATGGCAAGATTAATTGCGGCGCCACTTGCTCGGCTACGTACCTTGCCGGGAGCGCCGTCGTGTTGACGGGTGTGCTGCCAAGCGGAGTTGTTTGGGGGGGGTGGACCGGCCCCGCATGCAGTTCCGATGGCGGCAGCCAGACGCAATGCGGAGTAACGATGAATTCCAATATCTCGGAGACCGGCACGTTCAATTGCAATGGAACGTGCGCCATGACATGGTCTTTGAATACCTGCGAGGCTCCTTCGTATTTCAGGCTTTTTGAATATGCAGCGGGATCGAGCACTCCTTATTGGGTGTGGCCAAGTTCTACGGTATATAGCTTGGCCTTGCCGAACTACGGGTATAACGAAACCATCGCTTGTACTCCCGGCAATAAGATTTGCTATGGTGCGAGCTACCTTAACTCGGCAAACGACGCGGATGGTTACTGGGGCGTAGGTATTAATGCCACGGAGAGCTGCACGAATTGCTGCGCGGTCTGCGCTGGTCCATTAACGCAACAAGAAACGTTGAGCTGTCCAGCGAATTGAATTGTCGGGTAATTGAATCGTCTGGGAATGGCCGACGCCGATCTGGAGGTGGGGCGCGCCGGCTTTGTTATTATTCCCTTGTGCGCAACCGAGCGAAAGACGGGCGGTTCATCACCTTTGAAGGGCTGGACGGGTGCGGCAAGAGTACCCACCTGGAAATGCTCGCCAGCGTCCTGCGGGAGCAGGGGTTGGACGTGCTGACAACGCGCGAACCCGGAGGCACCGCGATGGGCGAGCAGGTTCGCGGCCTACTGCTCGATTCGCGCACCCACGGACTGGCTCCTCTGACGGAACTGGCTTTGATGTTCGCCTCCCGCGCGCAGCATATTGCAGAGGTGATTCTGCCGGCGCTCAATCGCGGCACATGGGTGTTGTGCGACCGCTACACGGATTCGTCCGAAGCTTACCAGGGCGCAGGAAGACAGCTTGGAGTGGAGGCGGTCCAGACCCTGCATCGGGTACTCTGCCTGGGGCTCGAACCGGACCTCACCCTGCTGCTGGACAATGAGGTGGCCGCCAGCCTGGCGCGAGCCCGCCGCCGGAATCAGGCCACCGGAGGCGATGGTGACGAAAATCGTTTCGAGCTGGAAAACCGGGCATTCTACGAGCGGGTGCATCATCAGTTTTTGGCCATCGCCCGGCGCGAAAGCGAGCGCGTGATAGTGATCGACGCGCGCCGGTCCGTGGAAGCGGTTCACAAGGAAGTTGTGGCGGCGGTGCGCGAGCGCTTGCTGGCCAGACAGGGCTAGGCATGGGATTCGAGCAGTTCCGCGGAAACGCCACCACTGTGCGACGGCTGCGCGAAATGATCGCGCGCGACCACCTGCCTCACGCCATTATCTTGACCGGGCCGCGCGGCGCGGGAAAATTCACCCTGGCGCAGATGGTGGCCAAGGCGGTCAACTGTCTGGAGCATCCCCTGGGCGAAGACGGGCTACCCGATTTCTGCGGGAGGTGCCGCAACTGTGAGCGGATTGCCCAGGCTGACGCCCTGGATCAGCGCTTTGCCGAAGCCGTGGAAGCCCGGGAAAATCTGCGCGAAAGCGATAAGCGCGAGACCCGCATCTTCATCCAGACCCATCCTGAAGTTCTGGTGATTCCTCCCGACCCACCGCAAATGCTAGTGAAGGTGGACCAAGTGCGGCACGTGATCGGCGAGATGTACTATCGGCCATCCGAGGGCCGGCAGAAGTTCTACATCTTCTCGGAATCCAACTTCATGAAAGAGGCGGCCAACGCGCTGCTGAAGGTTCTGGAGGAGCCGCCCGAGTTTGCCACCCTGTTTCTGCTGGCGGAAAATTCCAATGCGCTGTTGCCCACCATGCGCTCACGCTGCATTACGCTGAGGCTGGCACCGCTGACCGCAGAGGAGATTGGACAGGATCTGGCGCTGCGCCCCGAGTGGACAGCGGCCCAGAAGGTCCTGGTCGCACGGCTTTGCGGCGGGGCCGTGGGACGCGCCCGCAGCTTTGACTTGAACGGATACCTGACGGCGCGCAAAGACGCGCTGCTGCTGCTGACCACGGCGCTAGGCGAGAACGACCACGCGGTGCTCTTCCGGGCGACCGAAGCCTACCGCGCCGGGGGCGAGGGTAAGGGCAAGACCGACCTACTGATCTCGGTGCTCTACTCGATTCTGGAAGACCTGATGTTTCTCAAGGCAGGGTCGCTGGAGTTGATGCGCAATCAGGATCTGCAAACGGAGCTGGCCGGGATTGCCGGACAGGTGAGCTTTGATTGGATTGTGCGCGCCAGCGATGGGCTGGGCGATGTACAGAACGGAATGCGTCGTAACCTGCTGCGTTCCCTCTCGCTGGATGGATTCTCCAGTTCGATCGAGATTTAGTTCCCACACTGAGCGAAGATTTTTGGGCCTCCGCGCAAAGCTGCTGGCATCCTTAATCCTTTTCCATTCGTCACAGTAGATTAGCTCAGACTTTAGTTGTTTTAGCCCTACGCGTATGGTACGGTTTAGGCACGAATCACTGTAATTCTCTTCCAGGAAATCAGTTCTCGCACTTGGTTGCGTGCGTCCACTTGTGTCTCCTCAGTGGGGAATTCGGTGTCTACCGCGCAGCCACTTTTAATACTCCCGATGGGGAGAGGATTAGTATGAGAAACGGACCAGACTCTACCGCCGTGGTTCGGGCGCCCGAACCGGAGAGCTTCGGAAACCGGAAATTGATCCGTCCTACGCTGAACCGTGAGCAGGTTCGCGTAACGGAACCTGCTGCCGAGCGTCGGGAACGAACGGTACGCGCTCCGGAACGCACCCCTGGCGTACCCGTCAAAAAACCTGCGCCACCAGAGCAGACCCACGCGGAAAATTTCTATTACCAGAAACAGATGCAGAGCAAGACGCCGATGGTCGTGGTAACCCGCGACGGAGAAGAGTTGCACGGCATCATCGAGTGGTATGACAAGAATTGCATCAAGCTCAACCGTGCAGGCGGTGAATCGAACCTTTTAGTCTATAAATCCAGCATTCGATACATGTTCAAAGAAGCCGAAGAAACGAAATAAGAAAACAAATGTAACGGCTCAAAGCCCGCCAAGCCAGGCTGTTACGAAACTGAGTGACTCTGAAATGAGTTGATGTGAAAATGCTCTCGCGGAAGCGAGGGCATTTTCATGGGATTCATTCAGGGAGAGGCGCGGGAACAGCAGACATTGTTTCCGGTGACGCTGGATGATCTGATTCCCGACGATCATGTGTGCCAGGTGATTGAAGCGTTCGTGGGCAAGCTGCATATGGCGGAGCTGGGGTTTGTGCGTGCCGAACCAGCCGAGACCGGGCGTCCTGGGTATGATCCGCGTGATTTGTTAAAGCTTTACCTGTACGGCTACCTGCAGCAGGTCCGCTCGTCGCGGCGGTTGGAAGCGGAGTGCCGACGCAACGTGGAAGTAATGTGGCTGTTAGGCCGACTGGAACCGGATTACAAGTCCATTGCTGAGTTCCGGCGGATGCACCGCGAGGCCGTGACCGAGGCGGGGGCGGAGTTGGTTTGTTTTGCGCGATCCGTGGGACTGGTTCGGGGCGAGTGGGTGGCCATCGACGGTTCGAAGTTCCGCGCTGTAAGCAGCGCCAAGAGCGTGCGCGAACGCGACGCGATAAAGCGCTATCTGGAGCGGTTGGAGCAAGCCGACGAGCAGGACGACGAAGTGGTCATCGACCCGAGCGCGGTAGCGGCGGCTCTGGAGAAGCTGAAGAGCCATCCCGAGCCGGAAGCGCACTTCATGCGCATGATGCACGGCAATCCTGCTCCGGCCTATAACGTGCAGACCGCGGTGGATGCCGAGCACGCGCTGATCGTGGCACAGAAGGTAACCACCGAGGTCACCGACAATCGCAGCCTTCTGCCGATGGCCGAAGCCGCCAAGCAAGCGGTCGGGGCTCCGGAATCGCTGAACGTGGTAGCCGACGCCGGTTACTCCAACGGTGAGCAAGTCGAGCGTTGTGAGCAACAAGGCATCCTGCCGCATGTGCCCGCCAATCGCGCCATCAACAACAAGGGCGACGGCACGTTATTCGACCGCAGTCAGTTCCTCTACGACGAGAAGACCGACACCTTCCAATGTCCGGCTGGACAAACGCTGGTGCGCATCCAGCTCTCCCGTAAAGATCACTGCGTGATGTATGCCGCCTCATCGGAGATATGCGGAGCATGCTCGATGAAAGCTCGCTGCACGACCGCCTCGCGGCGCTGGACGACACGGCATCTGCACGACGATGCCCTGAAGCGGATGCAGCAACGAGTTACCCCGGCTCTCATGCGTCTGAGGCGATCCACGGTGGAACATCCGTTTGCTACGCTCAAGTACCGCATCTTTGGACATCCGCGCTTTCTGCTGCGCGGAGTTGGTGGGGCTCAGACAGAAATCAGCCTGGCGACTATGGTCTATAACCTGAAGCGGATGATGAACGTGCTCGGAAGCCGGAAACTCATCGCAGAACTGGTCGGCTGAGCGTCCAGCGCTCTGTTCCACCCAACCCAGGTCCTGAAAATAGGCTCTACACAAACAAAAACGGTGCTCCGAAACCGGAACACCGTTTTAACTTATTCAAAACCCGCGTTTCGTAACAGCCTGAAGCGCGGGCTTTTCATTTTGCCGCCTTGCGCAGACGGTCCCGGATCGCCAGCGCGATGCCATCCCCGGCGGGCGGCATGGGACAGACGATGACATCGACCCCGCGGTCATCGAGCGCGCGCAGTTGGAGATACAGGTCGCGGGCCAGCGATTTCGGCTCGCTCCAACTTCCCCAGGGCAGTGCGGTCACATGCAAGCCCGTAACGGACCACTCCCTCGGCAATAACACTCCGACTTGGTGGTCGCGCGCCTCGCGCTCTAGCACGCGGTTGAGTTCGCCCAGACTCTCCACCAGAACCAGTCGCGCTCGCGGCGCATAGTGTCGAATTCCAAGGCCCGGAGACTCTAGCGACTCCGGCGGTGTGTCCTCGGCGGTCTGGTGCTCGGCAAGCTTGCGCTCGGCCACCACCACCCGGCCCAGCACATGGCGAATCTGCTCGGGAGTGATTCCCCCGGGGCGGTAGATGATCGGCGGATCGGCGGTGGGATCAATCACGGTGGATTCCACTCCGACCTCACAGGCTCCGGCATCGAGGATGGCGTCAATGCGGCCTTCCAGGTCGGAGAGAACGTGCCCGGCGGTGGTGGGACTGGTGTGTCCGAAACGATTGGCGCTGGGGGCTGCAACCGGCACTCCCGCCGCAGCGATCAAGGCCATGGCCACGGGATGCGAGGGAAGACGCAGTCCCGCCTTTTCACGCCCGGCGGTACAGACGTCGGGAATCTGTGAGTTGCGAGGCAGTAACATGGTCAACGGGCCGGGCCAGAAGGCTTCGGCAAGACGTTCGGCCGCCTCGGGCCACGCCAAAGTCAGGCGCCGCGCGCCCGCCACGTCCGCCACATGAACGATCACCGGGTCCCAGTGGGGACGCTGTTTGGCGGCAAAGATCTTCTCTACCGCACGGGCGTCCAGGGCATTGGCTCCCAAGCCGTAGACGGTCTCGGTGGGAAATGCCACCAGTCCGCCGCGGCGCAGAATCTCAGCCGCCTCCAGCAAGGCAGGGTCTGTGCTGATTGCGGCGGAGGTCAGGCGAAGGTGGAGAGTTTTCATCCCGCCTACAGCTTAGGCAGCATGATGCCGGTCTGATTCTGGTACTTGCCCGCCTTGTCCTTGTAGCTGACCTCGCAGACCTCATCTCCCTGGAAGAACAGGATCTGGCAGAGGCCCTCGTTGGCGTAAATCTTTGCGGGGAGCGGCGTGGTGTTGCTGATTTCAAGGGTGACAAAGCCTTCCCACTCAGGCTCGAAGGGTGTGACGTTGACGATGATTCCGCAACGCGCATAGGTGGATTTGCCGACGCAGAGCGTCAGCACGTCGCGGGGAATTTTGAAATATTCTACCGAGCGCGCCAGGGCAAACGAGTTCGGCGGAACCATGATGCTGTCCGCTCGGATGGTGACAAAGGAGCGCTCGTCAAACTTTTTGGGGTCCACCACCGCGGAGTTTACGTTGGTAAAAATCTTAAACTCGTCAGCCACTCGCAGATCATAACCATAGGACGAAAGCCCGTAACTGATGACACCTTCGCGCATCTGCTTCTCACAGAATGGGCTGATCATCTCCTGGGTTTGCGCCATCTCCCGAATCCAGCGATCACTCTTTATCGCCATTGCCTCAGCTTCCTCGTTTCCTTGTATGACGTCTTCGCCGGAGCTACCCGGCTTCCCCGATCCTCGGCCGGGAACACGCCTCATCTTCAATGTAACATTTGCCGTTCTGGGCGGGGCTACTATCGCGCCGGATGCCTGACCGGCGATGGACGTTGACAATGCCCGCCGAATTTCCTAGCATCAGTGGGTAAGCCCTTGTTTTTCAATCTGAAGCGCCGGAGCCGATCGCTTGATTAAACTCGACATCATCAACGAAGTGGTAAACCGTACGGGGGTCACCAAGACGAAAGCCGAGCGCGCGGTGGAAACGGTTTTCGAAAGCATGAAGAAAGCTCTTGCCGACGGCGATCGCATTGAACTGCGCGGCTTCGGCGTCTTCAACGTGCGCCCACGCAAGACCGGTATCGGACGCAATCCGCGCACCGGCGCCGAGGTCAACATCCCTCCGGGGAAGGCCGTCCGCTTCAAACCCGGCAAGGAACTGCAGTCGATCGATTAGTCGCGCGGGACCGGGGCACGGCTCCGGTGTCGCCTGATGTCCGCGAGCATTGCCCCGATGTCTGAATTCGTCTCCGACTCATTGCCCGAGAAGATTGCGGCGCTCCCTCGGGCGTACGCCCCCCGGCTTCGCTGGCGGCTGCCCCTACTATTGCTGCTGCTTACCTTCTGTACCACCGTTCTGGTTGGCTCGCGACTCCAGTACAACTTCAACCACAATCTGGAAGCCTTTGCCAGCGGCGATGAGTTGCTGCCGCTGTTTCCGGTGCAGTGGCTGTGGCAGAGCCCGCGTCAACTTCTGCTCGGAGTTCCGTTTTCACTGTCGATCATGGGCATTCTGCTGGCGCACGAACTGGGACACTACCTTTGTTGCCGACGTTACGGAGTGCGCGCGACTCTGCCGTTCTTCATTCCTGCGCCCACGCTGATCGGGACTTTGGGCGCGTTCATCCGCATTGGCGGCTACATCGAATCGCGGGCGGCACTGTTTGATATCGGCATTGCCGGGCCGATCGCCGGATTTGTGGTGGCCGTTCCCACCATGCTGGCCGGACTGGCGCTGTCGCATCCCATCGCGGGCAGCTCAGATCCGGAGTTGCAGTTCGGCTTTCCGCTGATCTTTCAGCTCGGTCACGCGCTGTTGAACCCAGGCGGAACGTCACTTGCCCACTACTATCTGCATCCGGTGGCGCTGGCCGGTTGGGCAGGAATGCTGGCAACCGCATTGAATCTGCTCCCTGGCGGGCAGCTCGACGGCGGCCACCTGGTGTTTGCGGTTTCGCCGGCGCTGCACAAATTTCTCTCCTGGGCAATGGTCGGGGCGCTGGTGGTGATGGCTTGGTACTTCTGGGTGGGCTGGATGATTTGGGCGATTATGCTGGCACTCAGCGGATTACAGCAGCCCAGCGTACCGCGGTGGCCGGGAGTGGGACGCGGCCGCCGGAAGATGGCGCTGCTGGCGCTGGCCATGCTGATTCTCACGTTTACGCCCGCGCCAGTGATGAACTCCACCTTCCCGCAGGTCGCGCATCTGATCAAGCACGGCAGCCGGTAAGAACAGGGTCGGATACCAGCTTACGGATCACCAGACCGTTGAGCTGGCCCGCTTCTCTCCGACGCCGCAACCAATTTTCTCGCCATCGCCAGCGCGTCGTCGTTCCCGATGTCGCGCGTTTCCCTCAGGAGCACTGCTACGTGCTCTATAAGTTTTTCACCTTGCAAGGTACCAAACCGAATCTCGATTCGGGGTTCGTTGGTCTGACGCCAGACCGAGACACTGAGTTCCACGACTTGTCTATCGTTGCGATACAGCACGCCCTGGAGCGCATCGAGCACGGCATTCGCCAGCCTGTCCAAATCCCAATTACCTCGTTTTGGCTGCACGAAGAACCGCAATGACAGTACGACGTTTGCCTCACCCAGAACTGGAACGCCAGATTTCGTCGCAAGTTCCTTCACTGCCCGGCAAAACCTCTCCCAGCTCTCCGGGGTCGCGTCTTTGTTCCGTGCACGATAAAAGGCATACGTAGGGAATGGAATTGTGAGGTGGCCTTCCATCGTTATTTTCTCCATAATGGAGCCGCGCAATGAGCTTTCAGTTTTGTCTTCGGTCGGGGCAATCACACTCAGGACACCCATCATCGGACATGCACTTTTCGCAATACCCCAGTCCGCATTGTCTGCACGTGTAAGTCTGTCCACCAGCGTAGGCGCAATTAGGACAGGAAGGTTGGCCGTCAGCTTCTGCAGCATCTCCATTCCCGCTTAGCCACACCCGGCCTCTCTCCGTCATTTCCCAATATCCGCGAGGCGATCCGGCTCGAAGCAGACCTTTCTTGATCATTGTGAGGCGTTCAAGGCTTGCCATGCTTTCCCATCGTCTTTGCCTCCCTATGTCTTGCATATCCCCGGCAGTGAAGATGTGATACATCTTCTCCGCAAGTCGATCCATTACGGTACGAACGGTCCCGCAGCCCCCCAATTCTTCTAATGTCTCCAGTATGGGAAAACAATAAGCACGGCTGGGCGTGACGCATTGTTCGCGCTTGTCGGGGCCGACTTGCCTTCGTCCCGCCATCGTGAGTCTCAATCCCCTGCTGCGCGGGGCAGCTTAGTAGCCTTGATATTTTCTGGCGAGCGCCAGCAGCTCAGCTTACTCTCCTAATACGGTCGACTCAAGGATTCTTGTTCAGATTCAAACGTCCGCTTAGACCCGACACCGACGTGGCCGCGTGCGAGCTACGCCAGCGACATCGCATCCACGTCCACGATGATGTTGGTGCGCGGAATCTTTTGCTGCTGCGCGTGGTCGAGCATGGCGCGTAGGATGGAGTTCAGGCGCTCGCGGCTGGCGGCCTTGAGTACGAAGTGGAAGCGGTAATCTTTTTTTAGCCGGGAAATTGGCGCAGGAGCCGGACCCATGACCCGCACGCCCTCATGCCGCACCTTCTCAAACCAGCGGCCCAGCAGCCCGGAGTAACGCAGAGCCTCTTCCTGCTTATCGCTGCGCACCACGATGTTGGCCAGCGAATCAAAGGGCGGATAGTGCATCCAGCCGCGGAAGCGCAGCTCCTTGTCGGCAAAGCCATGGTAGTCATGATGGGCGGCGAACTGGACCGCGTAGTGATCGGGAAAATGGGTTTGCAGCACCACCTTGCCGAGCATCTCGCCGCGTCCGGCGCGTCCGGCCACCTGGGTCAGCAGTTGGAAGGTGCGCTCGGCGGCGCGAAAATCCGGCAGTCCAAGGGCGGTATCCGCTCCCACGACTCCGACCAGGGTGACGCCATGAACGTCGTGCCCCTTGGCGATCATCTGGGTGCCCACCAGCAGGTCGATGTCGCCGGCCTGAAACTCGCTGAGCATGCGCTCGAAATCGTCGTGGCCGTGCACTGTGTCGCGATCCATGCGGCCGATGCGCGCGCGGGGAAAGGCCGCGTGCAACAGGTCCTCCAGCTTCTCTGAGCCGGTACCCATGAACTGCACATAGTCGCTGCCACACTTGGGACAGGTTTTAGGCACCGGCTGCTGGTAGCCGCAGTAGTGGCACAGCAAGCGGTGCTGACGCTTGTGATAGGTCATGGCCACGGCACAGTCGCGGCACTGCAAGGTATCGCCGCAGGAGCGGCACATGACCCACGCCGAGTAGCCGCGACGGTTGAGCAGGATCATCGCTTGCTCGCCGCGGTCGAGGCTGGCGGTGGTCTCCTCGATCAACCGGCGCGACAGCACGCTCTCCTTGCCGGTCTGCTGAAACTCCTCGCGCATATCGACCAGTTCCACCTCGGGCAAGGGACGTTCCTGCACGCGATCCGGCAGTTCGACCAGGGCGTACTTGCCTCGGGTGGCGTTGTGGTAGCTCTCCAGCGAAGGCGTCGCCGAACCCAACACCACGGTCGCGTTCAGAGCCTTGGCGCGAACCACGGCGACATCGCGGCCGTGATAGCGCGGTGTCTCCTCCTGCTTGTAGCTGTTATCGTGCTCCTCATCGACGATGATGAGGGCGAGATCGCGCACCGGGGCGAAGATCGCCGAGCGTGTGCCCACGGCGATGCGGGCTTCGCCGCGGCGAATGCGGTGCCACTGCTCGGCGCGCTCGGCATCGCTGAGCGACGAATGCAGGATGGCAATCTCCTCGCCAAAAATGTTGTGCAGATCGGCGGCGACACCGGGAGTCAGTCCGATCTCCGGCACCAGCAGAATGGAGCCACGCCCGGCGGCCAGCACCGACTGCATTGCCGCAAGATACACAGCGGTTTTTCCCGACCCGGTAACGCCGTGCAGGAGAGCAACCTGAAAGCGGCGCTCTTCGACGCTGGCGCGAATCTCCCGCAGAGCTTCCTTCTGGCGGGAGGTGAAGAGAGACTCGAGGGTGGTGCGCGGCTTCATCTGTGGAATGGCCTGCTCGGCGGGCTCCTCCACAATTTCGATTACATCGTGCTTTAGCAGGGTTTTCAGAGAGCTCGGGGAGGTTCCCGCCTCGCGCAGATCGCTCATCGGCATGCGGCCTTCGGCGCGGCGCAGTAAATCGACAATGCGCTGCTGGGCCGGGTTTAGCTTTTGCGTCTGCTGCCCATCCGCAAGTTCGCGCAACACTACGAACTTGACCAACCTGCGCGCATCGCGGACCCGGGAGAGGTCTTCGCGGACAATCCACTTTTTCTGCTGCAGGGTGCGCAACACCTCTCGGGACGCTCCGGTCGCGGAGCGCAGACGCTCTTCGCGCACCAAGTCGCCCTCGGCCAGGGCGTCGAGCACGGCGTATTCGCTCATCTGATGCGCGGGATCTTTTTGCGAGCGCCGGGAAGCGCCCTCGCTCGCCGAATCGTAGAGCGCCTCCGCCCCAAGCTCGGTGATGCGGTAGCCGAACGCCTGCTTGAACTCCGCCTGCAAGGGAAGCATGGTGCGATAAACTTCGCCGATAGGCGCAAGGTAGTACTGCGCGATCCAGCGCCCTAGGGCAAGCAGGTTTTCGTCGAGCACGGGGAGTGAATCGAGCACCTGGAGCACGCGCTTGAGTTTGCGTCCGGCAGGCGGCTGGTGATGCACCCGGGTGACGATGCCGGAAAGCTTTTTCTCTGCACCGCGGCCAAAGGGCACCACCACGCGCCCGCCCGCAATGGGCTCAAGGTCTCCCGCTTCGTAGGTAAACAGCGCGTCGAGCGGAACCGGCAACGCCACATCACAGTACACAGGCTGCGTTTCGGGAAGGAGCGAGGCCTGGGTTGGAGATGAGGCGGCGGCGGATTCGGCGGGCATCAAGCCTCTGGACTGCGTTCAGCGGTGTTTTCCGGGCGTGTCGGCAGCGGCATTCCGAGGTACTTCATCACCATCTGCAGGTCCAGCCACGTTTCTTTCTTCTGCCGAGGATCGCGCAGCAGGTAGGCGGGATGATAGGTCACCACCAGTTTGGTCATGAAATCAGGATCGCGCTCTGCGGCAGTATGCGGAACGGTGGGGTGAAAGTCATAGATGTGGCCGCGCAGATTCGCCATCGAATCGTTGGTGCCGAGAAGAAACTTGGCCGCCGTCGCACCCAGGGCCACAATGATCTCAGGCCGCACCACGGAAATTTGCCGCATCAAGAACGGGCCGCAGGTCTCCGTTTCATCGCGCTCCGGAGCGCGGTTCTTGGGCGGGCGGCACTTCACCACGTTGCCGATGTACACGTCCTGGCGGCGGATGCCCATGGCGGTGATCATGTTGTTGAGCAACTGTCCGGCACGGCCCACGAAGGGCTCTCCCTGGGCATCTTCATCCGCACCCGGGCCCTCGCCCACGAACATGATGCGGGCATGCGGATCGCCAACGCCGAAGACTATGTTGGTGCGCTCCTGGCATAGCTTGCAGCGGGTGCAGTCGCCAATCTCTTCACGAATCACGCGCAACGCGGCGGGCTTGTCGCTGAGGATTGCCGCAAGTTGTGCGGCATCCGCAGGGGTTTCGATGGGGGCGGCGTCCTCTACGGCGAGCGCTTCTGCCGCCAGGGACTCCTCGCCAAGCGCGGCGAGTTCTTCGCGGGCAATGGTCCGTCCAAAGGTCATACCTTCGGGCACCTCGCGCCGATAGAGATCGTAAATTCCAAGCTCGCGATAATACCGGACAGTGTCCGCTACGGCCTTCCTGCTCTGCTCGTCCAATACTTTTGCCATGCTATGCGGTCACCTTTGGAGTCTTTTGCCGGGCGCGCAACTTCACTACCGCATCCAGGATGCACCCTGCCATTTCGAGTTTGCTCATCTCCGGAATCGAGGTCACTTCGCTGGCGGTGATGATCTCCCCGGCGTTGCGCTCCGAGCCAAAACCCAGGCCGGGGCGCGAAACGTCGTTGAGCACGATTGCATCCAGACGCTTGCGTTCCAGTTTGCCACGGGCATTCTCCACCAGGTTCTGAGTCTCGGCGGCAAATCCGATGAGCAACTGTCCAGGCGCTCGGCTGGAACCAAGCTCGGCAAGAATGTCTGCGGTCGGCTGGAGGTCCAGCGTCACAGCCGCTGCGCGCTTGATCTTCTGCCCAGCGATTTCCGCCGGGGCAAAGTCGGAGACCGCGGCCGTCATGATCGTGATGCTGGAGCGACCGAAACGTGCAAGCAGGGCCTCGCGCATCTGCGCACTGCTCTCCACCGGGACAAACTCATCGACCGCAGGAGGGGTCAGCGCCGTCGGCCCGCTCACCAGCGTAACCTGTGCCCCGCGCCGCAACGCGGACTCGGCCAGCGCGTATCCCATTTTTCCGCTGGAGCGATTTCCCAGGAAACGCACCGGGTCGATCGGCTCATAGGTTGGACCGGCAGAGATCAAAATGTGCTCGCCCTTCAAGTCCTCGCGCTGGGCAAGGCGCGCCAGCAATGCTTCGACGATGGCCTCGGTTTCGGCCAATCTTCCCTCGCCCGTCATACCACAGGCAAGGTACCCTTCGCCCGGTTCGACGATGCTAACCCCGCGCGCCCGCAAGGTTTGCAGATTCGACTGAGTCGCCGGGTGACGCCACATATTCACGTTCATCGCGGGCGCCACCACTACCGGAGCCGTCGTCGCAAGGTAGAGCGTGGAGAGGAAATCATCCGCCAACCCGTGCGCGAATCGGGCAAGGGTTGCCGCCGTTGCGGGGGCCACCAGCAGGCCATCGATCGACTGCGCCACGCCAATGTGCTCGACCGAAGAATCGAGGGTTGAGCGAGAGTCGCGCTGCGAAAACATCCCGGTGATCACCTTTTCTCCGGTCAGCGCGGCGAAGGTCAAGGGACGCACAAACTCCTGCGCCGCGGCGGTCATGATGACCTGCACGCGGAGGTCGCGCTCCTGCAGACGGCGCGCAATCTCTGCCGCCTTATATGCGGCGATGCCGCCCGTGACTCCCAGTGCGATTTTCATCGGATTAATCTTCTACGTGGATTCGATGCCGGTGCGCGCGCGAACGATTACGACGGAAACCGCCGACGCGAATCCGCCATCATTTATCCGGAGAAACCGGTTCCGCAAAGACTAAGCGGCGCCGGACTCCGAATCGGATTTTGGAACGACCGTCAAAGGCGTGGTCTCCCACTTCACCTTGTCAGCCTGGAGCTCCAACGCGGCGATGTGGCAGGGCTTCGTGGAATCCGTAGCTACTAATGGGGTTGCGCCGGACTGCAACTGACGAGCACGGCGGGCTGCCACAAGAATGTATCGGTAATTGCTGTCGAATCCGCTGTAGAGATCCACTTTGCACCCCCTGTGAATTACACGGTCTGCTTTCGAAAGCTTTCCAGAATAGGACCCAGCGACGGCCGGACACGCTCCAGCCTGCGACCCTCGGCCAGTTCGACGAGCTCTTTTTCGTCGGCTCGCGCGGGCTCCCGGCCAGCGGCACGCAGACGCTCGGTGAGAATGATCGCCTTCAGCGCGTCGATGGAGTCGCCCAGTTGGTCGTTCACCAGAATGTAATCGTATTCCTCGTATTTTTCAATCTCCCGCGTGGCAGTTTCCAGCCTCCGCTGGATGACCGCCTCGTCGGTCATGCGTTCGGCCGAACTGCGCCGGCGCAATCGCTTCTCCAGCTCCGCCTTGTTCGGCGGCAGGATAAAGATGCTGATTTGCCCGGACAATTTCTCTTGCAACTGCGAGGCCCCCTGCACGTCGATATCCAGCAGCAGGTCGTGGCCACGCACAATCGCATCATCCAGAAACTTTTTGGCTGTGCCGTAGTAGTTTCCAAAAACGTCGGCGTATTCAAGAAATTCGCCTTTGCCGATCATGCGCTCGAAGACCACGCGATTGGTGTAGTAATAGTCGCGGCCATTTTCTTCGCTGCCGCGCGGTGGACGCGTGGTGTAGGAGACCGAGAACTCGAGCTGGTCCACCAGTTGTTTGATGGCGGCAACCAACGTCGATTTACCGCTGCCGGATGGGGCTGAAATGATAAAGACCAAGGTCATTCGACGTTTTGCACCTGTTCGCGGGATTTTTCAATATCGCTCTTCAGCGCCAGCCCCAGCTCGGTGATGCGCATGGCATCTCCGGCGAGTCCGGTGGTCTTGGAGAGCATGGTGTTGGCCTCTCGATTCATCTCCTGCAGCAGGAAGTCGAGTTTTTTGCCGACATCCTCGCCCTCTTCGAGCAAGCCGCGGAAATGCTTGATGTGGGTCTGCAGGCGCACGATCTCTTCCTGCACGTCGCTGCGCTCGGCCAGCATCGCCGCCTCTTGAAGGATGCGATCGGGGTCAGCCTTGCCTTCCAGCAGTTCGGCCATGCGCGCCCTTATGCGCTCCAGGTGCGCTTGTAGCACGGTGCCCCGCAGTTTCTCTACCTCGGCGGTGTTGCGCTCTAGTTGGTCCATCCGCGACTCCAGTTCGGCGCGCGTATGATCGCCTTCCAGACGGCGGTTGGCATTCAGCAGGTCAATCAATTCGGCGGCTGCGGCCAGCAGCGCGGTCTGCAACTCCGCCTCCTCCGGCATCTCACTGGAGGCCGAGAGCACGCCGTTCAAGCGGAAGACGGCATTCAAATCGACCTCGGCGCGCAGGTCGAGTTCCTTCGACAATTCGCGAAATGCTTTGGCATAACCGTAGACCAGTTCGTGGTTCACGCTGATGCCGGAAGCACCAGCGTACTCCAGAGCGAGCGTGAGTTCCACGTGTCCGCGGTGCATTTTTTCCTTGAACAGCTTGCGCAACTGTTGCTCAAAAAGGTCGGAGCGTCCCGGCAGACGCAGTTGCAGGTCCAGAAAGCGATGGTTCACCGACTTAGCGGTGAACGTGTATGCGGTCTTACCCTGCTGGCCCTTGATCTGGGCAAAGCCGGTCATGGAACGGATCGGCATGGCTAGTCTCCGCCTCCTTCCACGCCCTGTTTGGGCGCGTCAAGATCTACAAATTGCAAGTCATAGAGACGGCGATAGGTGCCCAGCCGTGACAACAGATCCTCATGCGAGCCCTCATCGGCAATCATGCCGTTTTCCAGCACGAGGATGCGATCGGCGCGGCGCACGGTGGACAACCGGTGGGCAATCACGAATACGGTGCGGCCCGCCATCAGATTCTGCAGTGCGGTTTGCACTAAAGCTTCGCTCTCGGAGTCCAGCGCGGAGGTGGCTTCGTCGAGGATCAGGATGGGCGCATTCTTCAGCAGCGCCCGCGCGATGCTCAAACGCTGACGCTCGCCGCCGGAGAGGCGGAAGCCGCGTTCGCCGATTACCGTGTCATAGCCGTCCGGCATACGCTGGATGAAATCATGCGCCAAGGCGGCTTGGGCGGCGCGCTCCACATTCTGCTGCGAAACGTGGGGCTGCCCGTAAGCGATGTTGTTGCGCACCGTGTCATTAAACAGCATGGTCTCCTGGGCTACAATGCCAATCTGCCCGCGCAGCGAGGCCAGGGATATGTCGCGAATATCGTGGCCATCCACCAGAATCCGCCCCCCGGTGACATCGAAAAAGCGCGGAATCAGATGCACCAGCGTGGACTTGCCGGCACCGCTCCCCCCGACCAGTGCCAACATCTCGCCGGCTTTCACCTCCAGGTTGATACCCTTCAAGACCTCGCGGGCGTCTTCGCCATCGGCGTAGGAGAAGCGTACGTCTTCAAAGCGGATGGAATCGTGAAAGCCCGGCAGTTTGCGGGCGTGCGGCTTCTCGCGGACCACGTCCTTGACATCCATGAACTTAAAGACCGACTCGGATGCTCCCAGGGCTTGCTGAAAATTGTTATAGAAGGTGGCGAACTTGCGCACCGGCTGGTAGAGATTGATGGTGGCGGCGATGAACACCATGAATCCGCCGATCGTGAGGGTGTGGTGTTTGATGCTGTTGCGCCCCAGATTCAAAAGCAACGCAATGACCACCGCCCCCAGTATATCCATCAGCGGAGAACTCAGCGCCATGGCGACCACCGAGTGCATGTTCGCCGAGAACAGGCGCTTGGCTGCCGCCTTAAAGCGCGTCGTCTCCCAGATTTCCATGCTGAAAGCTTTGACGATGCGGTTGCCGGTAATGGTTTCGTGGAGGATATTTTGAATCTCGGCCAGTTTGTCCTGGCCGCGGCGAGTGGTGGTGCGCACCTGGCGGCCGATTTTGCGGGAGCTGAAGACGATGACCGGCACGAAAATCAGAAGAATCCACGCCAGCTTTCCGCCAACGAAAATCACCAAAATGGCGGTGAAGATAAAGGTGAAAAACTGCTGGAGGAATTCGGCCAGCACGCTTGACATGGCAAATTGCACTTTGTCGATGTCGTTGATGATGGCCGAAACCAACATCCCGGTGGGATGCTTCTGAAAGAAGGCCGCCGAGCGGCGCAGAACGCTGCCGTAAATTTCATTGCGCAGATCGGTCACCAGACCAAATCCGGCATAGTTCACCAAGTAGGTGCCCGCGTAGTCGAATATCCCCTTGAGGGTGACGGAGGCGACCAGCGCGAAGGCAACCATGGTCCAGGGATTATGGAAGTGGCTGGGGACAAACTGTTCGAGATAGATGGTGTGATGGGTCCGCGGAATCTTGAACAGCGCCAGCGAATTGCCCGGGGTATCGGGGGTCAATACGCCGTCGAAGATAGGCTTGAGCAGAAGCAACCGGAACGCTTCAAGCAGCCCGACAAACGAATACAACCCAACACTGGCGATCAATTGGAGCCAGTATGGCCGGACGTACCACATCAAGCGAATTAGTCGGCGCATGAACTACTCATTGGATGGCGGTCCATCCGGGATGGGGATTTGGGGTTCAAACATTGATTCTACTGGAAGCGGCTGATGGAATACAGGCCGCGAGCTCTTTCCCTCCGCCGTCCGGCGAAAATTGGACGACCGGCCGCAATTCCGCCTCTGCGGCGTGCACCGTCTACCATGAAGAGCGCCGGGATAAGCCCTCACACTTCCTGCGGCTTGCGAATTATTTCGGACTGTCGCGATGCTCCACTTTGACGCGGTAGCTCGCCTTGGCAAGGCGCTTCTTGATCTCCTCGGCCATGAACACCGACCGGTGCTGGCCGCCGGTGCAACCAAAGGCGATGGTCAGATAGCTCTTGCCTTCGGCGACGTAGTGGGGCAGCAGAAACAGCAGCAGGTCCATCACCTTGGTGATAAATTCCTGGGTCTGCGGAAACTCACGGATGTATTTTGCAACCCGCGGATGCTTGCCCGTGAAGGGACGAAACTCCGGGATGAAGTGCGGATTCGGCAGAAAGCGAACGTCGAAAACAAGGTCCGCACTCTCCGGTACGCCGTTCTTAAAGCCGAAGCTCAGGGCGGAAACCAGCAGCGGCTGCCGTTCATCTCCGGCTTTGAAGAGCTCAACCAGATGGGCGCGCAGCTCGTGCACGTTGAACTTCGAAGTGTCGATCTCCAGATCGGCGATATTGCGGATCTGCTCCAAGCGGCGGCGCTCGCTGATAATCGAGCTCGGCACTGAGGAAGCCGCGCCCAGAGGATGCGGGCGCCGGGTTTCGCTGAAGCGCCGCACCAGAACCTTGTCGCTGGTGTCGAGGTAAATCAGGGTGACATCCAGCCGTTTCTTGAGATCGCCAATGATCTTCGGAAGCTGCTCGAGACGGCTGCCCTCGCGGATATCGACCACGATGGCCGCATTCTTGTTGTCGCGGGTATCCTCAATGAGTTGGGCAAAACTGGGGATCAACTCTGCGGGAAGATTGTCGACGCAGTAGTACCCCATGTCCTCAAAGACCTTCAACGCGGTAATTTTCCCCGAACCGCTCAATCCGGTAATCATCACCAGTTTGGCTTTAGGGACTGGGCCGAGCACCAGCTCTGGATCGATCGGGATTAAGGGTTTGTTGGAACCAGCTTTACGGACCATAAGCGTAATTTAGCAGCAGAAGGTGACTGGGAGAAAGCTCATACTCGGCAACTTGGGTTACTGAAGCTTGGATTACTGAAATATGCCTGTGCTTTTTGAAGAGAATTGCGAATGAGCGTGCGCCCGGCGCCTTCCTCCACGACGCACGCTCAGCGGAACCTGTTATGAATGCACCAGCTTTTACGGCACTTCGATCAGCTCCAATTTGCCATCCTTGCGCCGATGCAGCACGCGCACAATGCTTTTCTTATCGCGGAAGATGAATACCTCCCGGTCTCGGAACTCGCACTCCTTCACCGCCTCTTCAATGGTCATCGGATGGACAGCCACGGAATCCTGGCTCTTCACCAGGTGAGCTTCGGTCATCTTGGGCTTAGCCGGAAACTTATGCACAACCACAGGAACCGCGGTAACGGCCGCAACCCCGACCGCAATCGGCAGCTCCACCTCCGGAGCCTCCCGCTTCCAATCCGGCTTCTCGGCTCGCTTGCCGTCGCGCTTTCGCGTATTCAGCTTCAGGGCCTGCTTTTCAATGTGCTCCAGAGCCTGATCGATGGCGACCATAACATCGGTAGCCTCGCCGCTTCCCACCAGCTTTCTGGTCCGCCGCGTCACCGTGATCTCCGCGATGCGGCGCTGTTTTTCCGCCGTCAGAATCACCTTGCTGCTGCAGTTTTCGCCCACTATCTTTGCAAGCTTCGCCAGTCCTGCTTCTACTTCCTTGCGAATCTTGGGAGTGATCTCGAATTGCCTACCGGTGTAATCCACGTTCATTCGATTTTTCTCCTTGGCCCTCCAGCACTTTCTCCAGTGCTGGGGAGTGCACCTTGTCCAGAGCCACCATAGCAATATATCGGCTCCAATCGACTGGCCCTGTAATCGATCACGGAGAAACCGTCCCCGCTCGCGCCACGGAAAAACTAAAACTCCCATGGGCGTTTGGTTATATCAGATGTGGAGATGCGCTGCCAGTCTTCCGCACCGCGGAGGAAAGTATTTACTTTTTGACCCGCCTCTGATGGGTCGAGGGAATTTTCATATCCTCGCGGTATTTTGCCACCGTACGCCGCGTAACCTGAATTCCCTGGGTTTGCAGAATGCGGGTGATTTGCTCATCGGTAAGCGGCCGCGAGGGATCTTCTTCCTCGATCAGCTTCTTTACCCGGCGCTTCAGGATCAGCAGCGAGGTCGCGCCCCCCTCTGGCCCGTTGACACTTTCACTGAAGAAATAGCGCAGTTCGAATACCCCTTGCGGGGTGTGGGCGTACTTGCTGGCCACGGCCCGGCTCACCGTCGAGGGATGCACGCCGATCTCTTCCGCCACTTCCTTGATCATCATCGGCTTCAGGAAGTCGATGCCAAAATCAAGAAACTCCTCCTGCCGCCCGATAATCGCATAGCAAACCTTCAGGATCGTCTGCTTGCGCTGCTCAATGTTCTTGATCAGTTGGATGGCGGATTTGTAGCGCTCCTTGACGTAGGTGCGCACATCCTTCTCGTTGCCTTCCTTGCTCAGCAGCTTCTTGTAAGTTGGGTTGAGGCGCAACTGCGGCATATCGTCGTCGTTCATCACCACCAGGTACTCGTCGCCCTGCTTGATGATTGCCACATCGGGCTCAATCAGCCGCGTCTCCGGGACGTTGTAGCGCAATCCCGGCTTGGGGTCCAGGGTGCGAATCAGGACCACGCAGCGCTCCACCCGTTCCATGCTCTTGCTCATCGCCCGGGCAATCTCGCGGATCTGCTTGTTCTGCAACATGTGCAGATACTTATCGGCGATCACCATGGCATCTTCCAGCAGCTCCGGCATGTCCGGCTCGCCGCCGCGCTCATCGTGCACGCGCAACAAATCCTTGAGCTGCGCCATCAGGCACTCGCGCAGGTCGCGTGCGGCTACCCCGATCGGGTCCATCTGCCGTACCAGATCGAGCGCCTCGTGCAGTGCGTCGCGCCCGAAAAGAGCGTTGCTGGGAAGCTCCGGCTTGGGGATCAGCTTGGGACGGGCATCGGTGCTTCCCTCCGCCGCAGGGTCGGACGCGTCCGCCGCCGCTCCGGCCTGGCCCAACTCCTGCTCCAGCGCCGCGCCGCCGTCCAGCACACTCAGCGAACCCGCGCCCTGTTGCAGCAATTCTTCATCACTGGACAGCAGGTACCCGTCATCGCCCAGATTGCCGATAATCAGCTCTGCCGCCGCCAGCACGTCGTCCTTGACGTGCACCGCGCCGAGCTGCCACATCAGGTGATCGGTGAGGGTCGTGGGCTTGGAAAGAAAGTTCTCAAACGAGGGCTTTTCGATCGACTCCAACTCAGTGTTGCTGCGATACCCAGGGTCCAGATAGTCGTTGAAGAAGGAGCCGAAATCGACTTCCTCGAACGGATCCCGCTCCTCAGGGGTGGTTTTGACCTCTTCTACGGTGGCGGCGGCGCTTTCGCGCTCGCGCTGCTCCTCGCGAGCGGCAATCTCGTCGATTGTCGGCACCGGGTCGAGGTATTCATCCAACACCGGGTTTTCCACCATTTCTTCGTTGATCATGTCCTTGAGCTCAAGCTTATTGAGCGCGAGGACGCTGACCATCTGCACCAATCCTGGAGTCAGAATTTGGCGTTGCGTGACCTTGAGGTTCAGTTTCGTTTGCAGAGATACCATTGCGCCAGCGACTGAGGGGAGGTTTCCCAAACTGATTCTAACCTAGAAAGATCGGTTCATCGCGAAGGTACGGCAATCAAAATGCTCTAAGGTTTAGTTTGGCCCTGCGAAAGTTCCCCTAAACCAGCGTAAAACTCTCGCCCAGGTAGACTCTTTTGACCTCAGGATCGTTGCCAAGCTGCTCGGGAGTTCCAGCGCGGAAGATGCGGCCTTCGTTGATGATGTAGGCGCGGTCGACCACCGAGAGGGTTTCGCGAACGTTGTGGTCAGTGATCAGCACTCCGATCCCACTCTCTTTCAGCCCGAAGATGATCTTCTGCAAATCCAGCACGGCAATCGGATCGATTCCGCTGAACGGCTCGTCGAGCAGGATAAAGGCGGGGTTGATGCAAAGGGCGCGAGCGATTTCGACCCGGCGGCGTTCGCCTCCGCTCAAGGCATAGCCTTTGTTTTTGCGGATATGGCCCAGGCCGAGCTGGTCGAGCAGCGACTCCATTTTGTCGTGGCGCTCCTGCCAGTTGGAGCTTTGCGTCTCCAGCACCGCCAGGATGTTTTCCTCCACGCTCAGCTTGCGAAAGACTGAAGCCTCCTGCGGCAGATAGCTGATGCCGTAGCTGCGGGCGCGCAGATACATGGGAACATCGGTGATGTCCACATCCCCGATCATGACCCGGCCGGAGTCGGGCGGAATCAGGCCGACGATCATGTAGAAGCTGGTGGTTTTTCCCGCGCCGTTGGGACCGAGCAGCCCTACCACCTCACCTTGATGCACCGCCAGCGAAACCCCATTGACCACGCGGCGGCCGCGATACGATTTGCCGATCTCTTCGGTGAAAAGTGTCTGCATTAGCGGGAAACGTGTGTATGTGTGACGGTTCGCGCGGAACCGTTGCTCTCGACGACCACCCTATCATCGTGGCTATAGAAGGTCAACGAATCGCCACGGACGGTGCCGTTGACCGGGTCGCTCAGCATCGGAGACCCCCCGGTCATCACAAAGTTCCCGGTTGCCGCCGTGTACAACAGCTTGTTGCCCTCGGCGCGACGCTCCTGCTGCTGCACCAGAACGTGCCCGTTCGCCAGGATGTGGTCCAGCTGGCTCGGTCCTCCAGCGCGCGAGGCGCTCGCCGCATTCAGGTAAACGTCGGCATGATCGGCCGTCATCACCCCGTCCTGGCCATGGGCCGTTACTCCACCGGAGTACTGCGCCTGGCGCTCACTATCGGCATAGTTCAATTTGGGAGCGGTCACTACCATGGTGGAGGCCTTGCCCTTTCCATCCACCTGCAGAAACACGCTGCTGACCGGACGCGTACGATCTCCCAGGGCCAGGATGGTGCGGGCCTTCTGGTCGAAGTCGATGGTCTGGCCCTCCACGATGTTGGAGCCCTGCCAGAGCCGCGCGCCTCCGGTATAGTGCGCCAGCCCTGAGGATTGCAGGGCGTTCATGGCATGCGCGGTGACGTGAATCGGGTCCGCCGTCGCCAGCAGCGCGCCGTTCGGTTGCAGCTTCAGCTCGCTGTAGGTGCTCTTCACATTGCCCACGGCAAAAGCTTCTCCGCTACGCCGCAGCAACCGGATGCTGTCCGCCGTCACCGTCATTCCGCCGTCGACGATCCGCGGATTGCCCTGCAGTGTCACTGAATCGTCCAGGGGAGAGTAGTTGGCGCGCTCGGCAAAGCTGGTCCGCCCACCCAATTCGTTCTTGGAACTCTGTCCCTCTTTGAAGCGAAAGTTGCCTTCCTGAATCACGCGCGAAACATCGCCTTCCGGAGTGAACTGCGCCACCGCCGTATCACTTGTACTCACCTTGTCGGGCTGCCCCGGAACATGGCTCGTGACGTGCACCGCGCCGGTGCCGTGTACCGTATGCAGACGGTTCTGCTCGCCGAAATCGGCGGTGAAATGCTGGGCATCGATCAACGTCTGCTCGCCTGCGCTCTTGGGGGCCGCGGAGCTGATAACGATGTGCCCCGGCCCTTGGGTCTGCGCCGAACTCAACAACCGTCCTCCGCTCAGCGCAAATCTCATGGCATTGGAGGTCATCGCCAACGCCTGCGGATTTTTGCTCGTCGCCTTGGGCGCCTGCCGCAAGGTGACTCCCTGACGGGCATCGATGGTTTGCAGGAGCGTTGCCGTAGCACTTCCCTTTTCTTGGCTTACGGCTTGGGTTGCGGACTGGGCTACGTGCTGGGCTGCATGCTGAGTTGCGGCTTTCGGCGCGCCCTTTCTCGCCACCGTGGCGAATCGCATCAGCATCTCGCCTGAGTGTCCGCTGGCCCCCTGCTGATCCGATTCAAAATCCACGCCTCCGGAGAACAGCGCCGATTCCACCGTATTGTTCGCGCCCAGCATCATCTCGGCATGCGGCGCGCGCACCTGCATTCCGCCCACGTTGCTGACGCGCACATTGCCGTCGGCGTAAACATGCTGCACCGAATTGTCTGCCCCCAGGTTCACGATCGCGTGGTCGGCCAGCAGCTTACGCTCGCCACCGGACATCTGCACGGAATCCATCGTCAGCAAGCGCGGTTCCTTGGTGATCATTCCATGGACAGCCTGAATGTGCTCCGGCTGTTTGCCCTCGGTCTGAATGTCGATGGCGGAGCGCAGCGTCAACTCGTTCTTCTTCGAATCGTAGATCGCGCCGACTGCGGTTCCCGTGGCCTGGGGCACCCGGAAATCGATCACCCCATCGGTCTCGGCCAGTCCGGTCTTCTGGTTGAAGATCATCCCCTCGGTGCGAAGGTGAATGGGATTGTGCATCTCACGCGGCGGGGCCTGAACGTCCAGCTTCTGGCCTTCGGTGTTGCCCTCCAGGTCGATGTGAACCTCTCCCTTGGAAACTACCGTTCCCGCCTGCGGATCATACTCAAAGTCATTGCCGTAAATCTGGTCGAAGCGGTCCGTTTTCTGCCCGTACACAATGATGTTCACATCGTGCAACTCGGCGCGGCCGCCCTGTTTGAATTGCGTAGCTTTGGAAGCATGAATTGTGAAGAGCGTCCGGCCGCCTTCGCTCTTGGAGAGCGTGAACCCCTCGCTGGTCTGCTGAATGTCAATGCCGACCTTGCCGGGAAGTTTCTTGAGCGCGCTGCGCATCGCAAAGCGCGCCTCAACGTAGAAGCCTGCAACCACGGCCACCGTGGCCAGAGCCATCACGGCAAACCAGATTCGCAGACGAGGGATGGAAACTGCCATGACTCATCCAGTGTACGCGAGCCGTACCATTCCCCAATTATGAATTCGAAGGAGACAAGGGACGCAGTTCCCGGTCACACCATGCCGGCAGCCGCCGAGTCTGCCTGCACCTCAGCCGGGCGCCGGAAGTCCGAGAGCACCAGTTGCAGGCCGCCACCGAAATCCGGATGCGTGTTCTGCTCAATGCGGAAGATCACGTCCAAGGCAGTGCCGCCGGAGAGCGGCTCATTCTGCAGACGGTGAGCCATGCCCCAACCCAACGCATCCAGGCCGCGAGCGAGCGCCCGCCCCGCAAGCGGAGCATTGGCGTCCGCCCGAGGCGGAGCCGCATTGGCGGCGATATTCCCGGCATTGGAGCTCACATAGCGGCGCAGCTTCAGCTTGAGGTGCTTTTCGCGCATCACCTTCGGTTCGCCCAGCAGAGATACGCCTCGCGCCACAAACACCGGCTCGGGATTTCCCATGCCGAACGGTTGTAAGCTCTGCAGTTGCTCCCAGAAGCGCGGCGTCACCTGCTCCATGGTCAGTTCGCCGTCGTACTCCAGCACCGGCTGCAGTTCCTCGGCGACCAACCTGGTGCGGGCATAATCGTTCAGCCGCCGCCGCAACTCGGCCACATTCTCCGCCAACATGGCGAAACCCACCGCGCCCGCGTGTCCGCCGAAGCGCAGGAATAATTCCGGCGCAATCTCCAGCGCATCCAGCAGATGGAAGCCGGGAATCGAGCGTCCTGAACCATGTGCTTCATCGCCGTCGCGAGAGATCACCACCGCCGGACGACCGAAGCGGTCCACCACGCGCGAGGCGCAGATCCCGATCACGCCGCGATGCCACCCCTCGCCTTCGACCACCATGCAGGCGGCTTCACGCAGCTCGACGCTCTCTTCCACCTGCCGCAGCACCTCTGCTGAGATGCGCTGCTCCTCCTGCTGTCGCGCCGAGTTCAACTCGTCCAACCGCTGCGCCAACTCCTTGGCGCGCGCCGGGTCCTTCACGGTAAACAACTCGACCACGTCCTTTGCCACGTCCATCCGCCCGGCGGCGTTGATCCGAGGGGCGAGCCGGAAGGCTACTTCGGTCGCACTCGGTTTCGATCCGGAAGCTCCCAGATTGCAAACTTCCAGTAGTGCGTTCAGTCCCGGATTCACCACCTTGCGCAGCCCTTCCAGGCCCAGGGAGACGAAGACCCGGTTCTCGCCCAGTAGTGGCACCGCGTCGGCAATGGTCGCAATCGCCACAATCTTCAGGAAGGAAGGAACCAGCCGTCCGCGGCCGGCACGCTCCAGCAGCGCCTGCGCCAGCTTGAACGCCACGCCCGCGCCGCACAGATGCTTGCAGGGATAACCGCACCCGGGTTGGTTGGGATTCAAGACGGCGAGCGCCTTGGGTACGCCCTGGGGTACACCATCTGTCACGCGGTCTGTTACACCCTCGGTCGTGCCGTTTGACTGCGCCACCAAGTGGTGGTCGGTCACGATCAGGTCCACGCCGGCACGTTCGGCGGTCTCGGCGGCAGCAAAGGCGCGTATTCCTGTGTCCACGCTGATGATCAGCTTGACGCCATTCGCGGCGGCGCGCTCGATCACCTCATCGCGCATGCCATAGCCTTCGAGCAAGCGGTGCGGTACGTGGAAATCGCATTGGCCGCCGAGCAACTCCACCGTGGTCTTCAAGATCACGGTGGCCATGGTGCCGTCCACATCGTAATCGCCGTAGATCAGCATCGGTTCGCGGCTGACGATGGCGCGCTCCAGTCGCTCGACCGCCTCGCGCATGCCCAGCATTTCCATCGGGGAGTGCAGTTGATCGAGCGCGGGATGAAGAAAGCGGCTGGCTTCCTCCACCGAGGCGATACCCCTGGAGGCCAGCAGTTCGGCGACAATCTCAGGCAGTTCCAAGGCCCCGGCGAGCAACCGGGCGATCCCCTGCGAACCAGGGCCGTCCGCCGTTTCCTCGGCTTCCGACTGGCGGGTTGGCGAATGCTGAGCTTCTGAAGGTTGGCTGCGTCGAGTCCAGCGCACGCCTAGCGATCGTCCTCTTCGGAACCATCCGTTGAGCCGTCGATCATGATGCCGCCGAGGTCGTCGGCCATCTCCTGCAGCGCCTTGTAGCCTTCATACCATTCGGTGGAAAGCTCGCAGAGAAACATTACGCCCTGGTAAGGAAAGCCAAGCTGGATGAACCCGATACGTCCGAAATAGGAGCGCAGTTGCCGTGCCGTCTCCAGGTCTTCCTCACGGCTGTAGCTGGAGCGCCGCAACTCCGAGAGCAGGAAATCGACGTCGTCAGCTTCCAGTTGAACTGCATTCATGGTGATGAACGGCGCTCCGGAGGCGCGCGCCAGCTCCACAAAATCCTTCCAGCTTTCGTTGACGTCGTCGCCGTCCCACAGCACGCTGGGCATTTCGTCCGGAATGTAACCGTGAAAGCGCCGCAGTCCCAAGCCCTGGGTAAAGGCTTGCATGTCGTCGTGAATGTTGGACAGGTCTTCTAATAACATGGCTCTGCTTTTCTAACAAAAGGTTGCCTGGGCTGCAACTCAATACAACTCCCGGCGCCTGATCATCATACTCCCTGCGGCATAGACCAGCTTCCCTGGCGCCACTCCGCCCCGCAAATTTCCCCGTCGGAACTCGATATTCGCCTGCCCTCGCCGGTCCCCATCCACGGCATGATTCAGGGAGCTCCAGCAACATCGCCTCGAACCTTTCACCAAATCTCCCGGCCGCCGCGGATGACGAACTACATTCGTACTGTGCTAAAATTTGGTTTTCCCAGCTTCAGATTCGACATACACAATCATGCTCTTTTCGAAAGAATACGTGGGCTATCTAGCCCGGCAAGTCGTCAAACGGCTACAAGACAATCACTTCATCCAAACGCACGAGCTCGAGAAAGTCGTCGAGCGCGTCCAGAGCTCAATGGTCGAGGAGCTAAGCTTGGAGGACCGGATTAACGATGAAGTCCGCGTCATCCTTGAGGCTTACTCGGACGAAATGCGCAAATCCGCCGCCAATTACCAGGAAATGTTCAAGAAGGTAAAGAACGAACTGGTGCGCAAATACAAGGCGGTGCTATGAGACTGTCTCGCGAAAAACTGAACAAGCTTGCCTCGGCTTCCGTCGAACAACTCGCCAGCCTCAAGTACGTCGACTTCCTGGAAGGCTACGACGATATTCGCCAGGAGGTACGGCGGCTTCTCGAAGACTTGTTGGCGCACGAAGAGCGGCTCGACAAAGCAGCTCGCCTGAAAATCGAAAGCCAGCGCCGCATCATTCCCGAAGGCACGCCCGAGTGGAACATCCTCTATCACAAGTACTACAACGAAGAGGTCAAGAAGCTAGGGATTTAGGCCCGAACGAATCGGTCAACCAGAGGTGTCCCACCGGACACCTCTTCTTCTTGCTCCACTCACACCGCCTGCCCTGCACTGTACCCGGAGGCCCAGGCCCACTGGAAGTTGTATCCTCCCAATTTTCCGGTCACATCCACCACCTCGCCCACGAAGTACAGGCCCGGAACCTTGGCCGATTCCATCGTCTTTGCCGAAAGCTCGTTGGTGTCCACGCCCCCGGCGGTGACCTCGGCTTTGGCGAATCCTTCGGTCCCGGCAGGCACAAATTCAAAGTGATGCAACGCCCGCTCGGCTTCTTCGATCGCCGCATTCGTCCACTTCTTGAAGGGGTGCAAATCCAGCCAGCGCTCGGCTAGCCGTATCGGCAGCACTTCGCGCAAAGCCGCTCCGGCCGCGACCGCGTCGCGCCGCGCTCCGGCGCCCAGCAGATGTTCAAACACCTGCTTCTCCGGTGCCAGGTCGAGCGTAACCGCCTCTCCCGGCTTCCAGTACGAGCTGATCTGCAGGATTGCCGGGCCGCTGAATCCGTAGTGGGTAATCAGCAGCTTCTCCCGGAAACTTCGTCGGCCGATGCTGGCCACCACCTCGGTCGCAATCCCCGCTAACTCGCAGAATCGCTTGGCGTCCGCTGGATTCAGGGTGAAGGCCACCAGGGCCGGACGCGGCTCCACGATCTTCAGCCCGAACTGCTCTGCCAGATCGTAGCCGAAGCGGGTTGCCCCCATCTTTGGAATCGAAAGTCCTCCGGTCGCAACCACCAGCGCATTGCAGCCGAACTCATGCTCGCCGGTGACTGCCGTGAACTGTCCTCCGCTGTTCCGCACTTCTTTCACCTGCGTGGAGAGCTTCACCCGCACTCCCACCCGCACGCACTCCTCTTCCAGCATGGTCAGAATGTCCTGGGCGCTGCGGTCGCAGAACAACTGGCCCAGTTTCTTCTCATGCCAGGCGATGCGATGGCGTTCAACCAAGGCGATGAAATTTTCGGGCGTGTAGCGGGCCAGCGCCGATTTGGCAAAGTGTGGGTTCGCCGAGAGGTAATCGTCGGCCCCGCTTGCCACGTTGGTAAAGTTGCAGCGGCCCCCGCCGGAGATGAGTATCTTCTGCCCGGCCCGGTTCGAGCTCTCCAGCACGGTAACCGAACGGCCACGCTTTCCGGCCTCAATGGCGCACATCAGCCCCGCGGCGCCTGCGCCCAGGATGAGAACGTCGGAATGGTACTTCATGCGGAAAACCTCCGCGCATACTGCATTACTGATATCACTTCGAACCTCGACTGCAACGGTTCCCGGCGGCGGCGAATCCTACCATTCGGAGAGAAGCCGATGAAAATTCCATTCACGCTGGGCCGTCTGCTCTTGGGCGGATTCTTCCTTTACAACGGGATCAACCACTTCTTACAGTACAAGACTCTGGCACAATATGCCGGAGCCAAGCAGGTTCCGCTCCCAAAGATAGCCGTACTCGGCAGCGGCGCTTTGCTCACCGCCGGAGGCGCCAGCCTGCTGCTCGGGGTGCGGCCAAAGTGGGGAGCAGCGGCGGTAGCCACCTTCCTGGCCGGGGTTTCTCCGGTGATGCACGATTTCTGGAATGATGAAACGCCCGAGGCGCGCCAGGGCAATCAAATCAACTTCATGAAGAACGCGGCCCTGCTCGGTGGAGCGCTGGCACTGGCCGCCGTCGAAGAACCTTGGCCGCTGAGCCTTCCAATCGCTCGTCCGAAGGAGCAGCACCAGCCATCGCGCATTGCGGCCTAAGATTTCAGGAAACAACCGCTCGGCTGGTGCTTTCAAAGGGCTCCGGCCGTGACGTTTCGCAAAGTTTTCAGTACGTTCCCGCCTTGCCCGACTCCAGAGAGACTCTATTCCAAAAATTCAGCACGGTATAAGCTACACGAATGATCTTTCCGGGTACTATTAGCAGGCGAGGCTCGGGGTGGGCGTTCGCAGGAAACGGAGTTTCATCATGATGACTCAGGATTTGCTGCAAACCGCCAGCTACTCCCGAGGTGCGGATCATCCACCGCTGCTCGACCTCTGCATCGGCGAGATTCTTGATCAGGTGGCCGCGCGCTATCCTGAATCCCCCGCTCTCATCCTCCGTGGGGAGAAGCTGCGCTTCAACTGGAGCGAGTTGCAAGCCGAGGTGGAGCGCACCGCCCGCGGACTAATAGCCCTGGGTTTTGAGCGCGGTGACCGCGTCGGAATCTGGGCCACCAACGTCTCTCAATGGGTGCTGATGCAGTTTGGCACGGCCAAGATGGGAGCCGTACTGGTCAACCTCAACCTCCGCTTCCGCGCTCATGAACTGGAATTTGTGTTGAAACAGTCCGGCTGCAAGGGACTCGTGATGCAGCACGCCTTCCGCGACTGTGACTACGTTGAGACCCTGCGCCAACTTGCCCCCGAACTGGATCACTGTGCTCCCGGTGAGTTGCTGGCCGCGCAATTGCCGGATCTCCGCCATGCGATTTACATCGGAGAGAATCCTCCGGCTGGGATGTTGAGTTGGAATGCCATGCTGGCCCAGGGCGAAAGCATCGCTCCCGCCGAGTTGCGCGCTCGTGAGGCGAGCCTCACGCCTCGCGACACCATCAACATCCAGTACACCAGCGGCACCACCGGCCAACCCAAGGGCGCCGAACTGAGCCACCGCAACGTGGCCAATAATGGCCGCTTCATCGGCGACTCCATGAAGTTGACCGCCGACGACCTGGTCTGCATTCCGGTGCCCTTCTACCATTGCTTCGGCATGGTGCTGGGCAACATGGCTTGCCTCACGCATGGCTCCGCCATGGTCATTCCCGCCGACTTCTTCGATCCGCTGGCTACGATGCAGACCATCCACGAGGAGCGCTGCACGGCGGTCTACGGGGTTCCGACCATGTTCATCTCGGAATTCTCGCATCCCCGCTTCAAGGAATTCGATTTTACCTCGCTGCGCACCGGCATCATGGCGGGCTCGCTTTGTCCCATCGAACTGATGCGTCGCGTCATCCGTGAAATGCACTGCAGCGAACTCACCATCTGCTACGGCCTCACTGAATCTTCGCCGGTCATCACCCAGAGCACCACCGATGACACCCTGGAGCGAAAGGTCACCACCGTCGGCCGCGCCCTGCCGCATACCGAGGTCAAGATTGTGGACCCGAACACGGGCCAAATAGTTCCGCTGGGACAGAACGGTGAGCTCTGCACCCGGGGCTACCTCGTAATGAACGGCTATTACAACGATCCGGTGGGGACCGCGGCAACCATCGAACCCGACGGCTGGCTCCACTCCGGCGATATCGCCAGCATGGACGAGTACGGCTATGTGACCATCACCGGGCGGCTCAAGGAGATGATCATTCGCGGCGGTGAAAACATCTATCCCCGCGAGATCGAGGAATTTCTGTATTCCTATCCTGGCCTCAAGGACGTGCAGGTCATCGGCATACCCAATGAGAAGTACGGCGAAGAAGTGATGGCGTGGATCATTCCACACGAGAGCGTGACCCTGGACGCCGAAGCCATCCAAACCTTCTGCCGCGGGCAGATCGCCAGCTTCAAGGTTCCCAAGTACATCAAGTTTGTCGAGTCCTTCCCCACCACTGCCTCCGGCAAAGTGCAGAAGTTCATCATGCGCCGTATGGCCATCGAGGAAATGGGATTAGCATAACTTCAATTTTGCTAGCAGCCCCCTTGAGGCGCTTCGGCGCCTCGTTTTTTTTGCGATCTGCGCCGCCAACCAGCAAGCCGCGCCGTCCACGGTGAACATTTAGAATGGTTTCCCGGAGGCTTCCTTGGGGATTGGCTCACACGAAAATATCTGGAGCCGCGCGCCCCTGGCCGGCACGGTTGCCTCCGAGGTCGCAATCACGGTCTCCATCGAGTTGCTGGCGCGCCGGGCTCACCTCTCGCTGGCCACCATTCTCGTTGATCGTTCTCTACTAGCGCTCGCCTTGCTGGCGCTGATCGTGCGTCCCACGAGAAGCCAATTGAGGCCGCGCTCTCCGCGCCTTGCGCTGCTGCGGGTCGTCACCGGCGGGCTTACCTTCGTGGGATGGTTCGGTGCCATTGGGTTATTGAGCGGACGTGTAACCCAGGCGGTCTTGCTGCTGGACGCGCTGATCCTCGCCTATGTGCGCGGCGAGCGCCGCGCTTACGAACGCCGCACTCTGCTCGTCTTGTCCTCTGCCCTCATCCTGTTTGCCGCCGAGGCGGTGCGTGAGCCGGGGACCGTGCTGAACGCGCCGCGCGGCATTGCATTTCTAGTGATCGCTCTCGCCTCACGCGCCGCCACCTACAAGGTTTGGGAACGCGCTCAGGGAAAGGATGAACATCTCTTCTGGCTGATCGCTCCTGCCCTGGTTGGCGCCGCTCTCGGCGGAGTCTTCCTCAGCCTCGGCACGCATGGCGCACTGCAAGCGCTCTCCCCTGCCATGTGGGGCGCGATGCTGCTGGTAGCCGCTGTGGGCTTGACCGGATACTTCTACATGAATACGGTGATGGCGCTGCTCGGTGCCTTCTACACTCGGGTGGTCGAGTTGTGGCAGGTTCCCATGCTGTGGGCCATCCACCTGCTTACCGATCACGCACACATCGACCTGCTCCAGGGTGCGCTCGGAACCCTCGTTGCCTGCGCCTCCGCCTACACCTACCGGCAGCACCGCCGAGGGCAGTCCCACAAATCCGAAGCCCCTCCGCGTTCGCCGGCTGCTGGCTGAACGTGATGCGGTGCGCTCCGGTTACTTTACCCAGGTAACTTTACCCACGTAACAATCAGCCCTATCGCGGCAGCAAACATCGCCAGAGTGGTAAGCCAGCCCAGCACATTCATCGCCGCCGTGTTCTTCCACCGGCCTACGATCTTGCTGTTGTTAGTAATCAGCATCAGTGCCAGCATCAGGAACGGGGTTGAGAAGCCCTGTACGATCCCGGCAAACACCAGCGCCTTCATCGGATTGATGCCGAAGAAATTCAATCCCATGGCAAGCAGCGTAAACACCACAATCGCCGCGTAGAACTTCTTCGCCTGCGCGGGCTGCACATGCAGGCCGTGCCTCCAGCCAAACGATTGACACAGGTCGTAAGCCGCTCCGATGGTCATCACCGGGACCGCCAGAAAGCCGACGCCGATCACGCCGATGGCGAACAGAAGTTCGGCCGCATTGCCCGCCAGCGGACGCAGAGCCTGGGCCGCCTCGGCCGCCGTGTTGATGTCGTGCTGCCCGGCTTTGAATAACGTGGAGGCCGTGGACAGGATGATGAAGTACATCACGATGTTCGAGAAGAACATGCCAAAGCCCACGTCTCGTGCCGAGTGGCGCAGCTCTTCTTTGGTCGTGCCTAGACGATCCGTGAGCCGCCGCCGTCCCATGGAGATGTCTTCCTCCACATCTTGATTCGACTGCCACGAGTAGAGATAAGCCGAAAGCGTAGTTCCGATCACCGCGACCAGCATTGCCAGGAAATCTTTGTTGAACTGAATCGTCGGAATCAGCGTACCTCGAAGGGTTGGCAGCAGCTCAGGCTTGGCCAGAAATGCCGACCCGATGTAGGCAAGCAGCGCCAAGGCCAGCCACCGGAAGACATCCCGGATCAGCGCGTACGATCCCCAGATCTGCAAGCCAAGGATGGTGAGCGCAACCCCGACAACGATCCAGCCAATCGGAATTGGGAGCAGCAGATTCAACGCTGCCGCCATGCCGCCAATGTCGGCTCCGGCTTCGATGATGTTGCCAACAACCGCGGTGACCAGAAAGAAGTACAGAACGGGCCGCGAGTAGTGATCGCGGATGACCGCAAATAAACCCTTTCCGGCAACCTGCCCCAGCTTTGAGCAGAGGTAGACCACGGCGAACATCATGGGAAATGTAACCGGCGCGGTCCACAGGAACGATGGTCCCAGACTGGCTCCGGCGCTCGCATAAGTTCCTATCGCCGAGGGATCGTCATCGGCTGCTCCCGTGATCAGGCCCAAACCTATCGAACGAAAAGTTCCCGTGCTCACCGGTTTCGGATGTCCGCTGCGATAGCGTCCTTCCAGTTCCGGATCGTGCTGCCGCCGGTTCACCGGCACCTGTGGTTGCGTCGCCATGGAGGTTTTTGAAGCGGAGCTCCGGGATGAGGTTGCAACAGTGGCAAAACTTCCGTCCGAGGTCTCTGATTTCGGGCAACGATTAGCGAGATAGATATGTTCCGATACGCGAAAGTAACTGAACTGCCAATGGTTTGCAGGGATTGACCAGAGGGTACACTTCACCCCATGTCAGGATCACTGGTTGGTACATCGTTCAATGGAGGATGCGGCAAGATTGGGGCGGTGCACCCGGGAAGAAAGATTTCCTCAAGCCGGACCAGTAGAATTGATCAGAAGCTATGTCTGAATTGAAAACCCTCTCCCCCGAAATTCTGCTGCACATCTCGCAGAACATCGATGTCCCTTTACGCGGCTTGGTCCCGGTCATCGAGTTGCTGGATGGCGGCGGCACCGTGCCGTTTATCGCGCGCTATCGCAAGGAAGCCACCGGCAATCTTGACGAGGTGAAGGTCCGCGAGATCGAAGAGCAGCTCGCCTATTTTCGCGATCTGGTCTCGCGCCGCGAAACGATTCTCCACTCCATCGAAGAGCAGGGCAAGCTGACCGATGAGTTGAAAGCCCGCATCGAAAAGTGTGTCGACAAGAGCGAGCTTGAAGACCTGTACCTGCCCTACAAACCGAAGCGCCGCACCAAGGCCACAATCGCGCGCGAAAAGGGACTGGAGCCGCTGGCGCAATATCTATGGGCGCAGCAACCAGCCGAACTACCGCTTGCGGAATTTGCCGCGACCTTCGTCAATGAAGAAAATGGCGTTGCCAACACGGACGAAGCGCTGGAAGGGGCGCGCCACATCGTTGCGGAAACCATCAGCGAAGATGCCGCGCTGCGCAAGGTTCTCCGCCAACTGCTTTACGATGAGGGCATCATCACCAGCCGCAAAGCGACTGACGCCGTCGATGAGCAGGAAAAATTCAAGATGTACTACGACTATCGCGAGCCGGTGAAGAGCATTCCATCGCATCGGATGTTGGCCATCCGGCGGGGCGAGACCGAAAACGTGCTCTTCTTCCTGATGGAACTCGATGGGCAGCGCGCGGTGGACAACTTGCGCTTGCACATCCTGCGCCGGCAAGGCGACTGGACTCCGCAACTCACGCTGGCTATTGAAGACGCCTGGCAGCGGCTGTTGAACTCCTCGATTCAGGGCGAGATTCGACTTGAATTGAAAAAGCGTTCCGACGCCGATGCGATCGCGGTGTTTCGTGACAATCTCCACAACCTGTTGCTCTCGCCGCCTGCCGGACCGATCTCCGTACTGGGCATCGACCCTGGGCTGCGCACGGGCTGCAAGCTGGCGATTGTCGATGAGACTGGAAAGTTTCTCGCGCATGACGTGATTTATCCGTTCACCTCGAAGAGCGGACTGGAGCAAGCGGCCAAGGTTCTGGAGAAGTTGATGGCGCAACATAACGTGCGCGCCATTGCGATTGGCAACGGCACCGCCGGACGCGAGACCGATCAGTTGGTGCGCGAGTTTCTGCGCGAGCGCAAGCTGGACAACGTCTTCGCCGTGACCGTCAGCGAGAGCGGCGCGAGCGTGTACTCCGCCTCGGATGTGGCCCGGCAGGAGTTTCCCGATCTCGACCTGACGGTGCGCGGCGCGATCAGCATCGCGCGCCGATTGCAGGACCCGCTCTCCGAGTTGGTGAAGGTCGATCCCAAATCGATTGGCGTGGGACAGTATCAGCACGATGTCGATCAGCGCAATTTGCAGCAATCGCTGGAGACCGTGATTGAGAGTTGCGTGAACCGCGTGGGTGTCGATCTGAACACCTCCTCGTGGACGCTGCTGCGCTACGTGGCGGGCGTAACCGAGCGCACGGCGGTCAATATCGTGAAGTATCGCGACGAGAACGGACGCTTCCGCTCGCGCACGCAACTGATGAAGGTTCCCGGCGTGGGGCCGAAAACTTTCGAGCAGGCCGCGGGATTTTTGCGCATTCGCGATGGTGAAAATCCGCTCGATAGAACCGCCGTGCATCCTGAGTCGTATGCGGTGGTGCAGCAGATTGCCGAGTCGCTCAAGACTCCGGTGCAGGAATTAATCAACCGGCCCGACTTGCTGGAGAAAGTGGATCGCACGCAACTCTCCGCCGGGACCTACACGCTCAACGACATTCTCGATGAACTGAAAAAGCCGGGGCGCGATCCGCGCGATAAGTTCGTTGCACCTAGCTTCGCCGAAGGGGTTCGCGAAATTGCCGACGCGCAGCCGGGAATGATTCTGGAAGGCGTGGTGACCAACGTGACCAAGTTCGGCGCCTTTGTCGATATCGGCGTGCACCAGGACGGCTTGGTTCACATCAGCGAGCTTTCCAATCGCTACATCAAGGAGCCGAGCGAGGCGGTGAAGGTGGGCCAGATTGTGAAGGTAAAAGTGCTAAGCGCAGATGTGAAGACCAAGCGCATCGCGCTCTCCATGAAGGCGCTGATGGAAGCCGCTCCGAAGGCACAACAAGCGAAAAAACCGCAGGAGAAGCCACAACTCTCGGTGGAGCAGAAGCTGTCGATGCTCTCGTCGAAGTGGAAGGTGCGGTAGGACTGTTGCAGAGTGGCCGTACCCTGCCCGCCCCACATTCGCCCAACCACGGGGCGGATGTGGGCCACCCGAGAGTATATGTCCAGTCTATTCCGCGGGCTCTTCCGCTTTCGTGTCCTCAGGTTCGGCAGGTTTCAACTGTGCGACCTCAAACTTGCCCTGACCTGGTTCGACTTGTGTTACCTCTCCGCGCGCGCCGTGAAACAATGCAGGCCGAGTCATCCCTAGACGTACGTAGTAAGCCTCTCCAGCTTTCATATCGACCACGGTCCCATTGCCTGCGAACGTCGAGGTAATGGTGTGTGTGTGCCGGCTGGGAACTGCGCGACCACAAAGCGCCCATTCCGCATCCGCGCGATATGGGCCTTGTCGCAATAGATGCTCGGCTTCAGCAGTGCGGCATATGCCTCGCGCAGTCGATAGAAGTAGACAGTCGCAGTCGTCGACGGCTTGGATGCTGCCGCGTCCTGAGCGGCGCATGGCAGTGCGAATAGGGTAAGGAAGAGACACAGCTTCAGATTTCGCATGGATCAAACGATGTTGCGCGGAGCGCCCAAAGTCAAGTGAAAATAACATCCGGGAGCAACGCTGGCCAAGCTACTTTGCCAGGTACTGCTCCCATTGCCAGAGCATACGGTTGAACAGATGGGTGCGAGCCTCGGGACCGGCGATGCCGTGGGTTTTGCCGGGGTAGAGTTGCAGATCGAAAGGACGTCCGGCGTTGACCATGGCATCGATGAACTGGATGGAATTTTGCAGGTGCACGTTGTCGTCGCTGGTGCCATGGACCAGGAGGAGACGTCCGGTGAGCGCGGCGGCTGACTTCACCACACTGGTCTTTTCGTATTGTCCGGCGTTGTCCCTGGGCAGGCCCATGTAGCGCTCAGTGTAGGTGCTGTCATAGTTGCGCCAGTCGGTGACCGGGGAGACGCTGATTCCGGCCTTGAATCGATCGGAATGAGTGAGCGCATAGGCAGTCATGGTTCCGCCGTAGCTCCAACCCCACCAGCCGAGGCGAGTATGGTCGAGTTGCGGAAAGCGTTCGAGCGCCTGATCGAGGGCGGCGAGATTGTCAGCGAGTTCCACTTCGCCTAGATGATGGAAGGTTGGCATGGCGAACTTGCGGCCACGATTGCCCATGCCGCGGTTATCGACCTTGAGCACGGCAAAGCCATGATGGGCGAGCACCTGGTCGAAGGGGTCGATGGTGCGCGCAGCGTCACGCACGGACTGGCCTTGCGGGCCGCCATACGGGTTGAGGATCAAGGGAACGCGGCCATTGACTGCGGTCGCGGCTCCGTCCGGGGGCAGCAGGATTACCCCGCGCAACAGTTGTCCGTCGGCGGCGTGGAAGTCCACAAAACGTGGGGTGAGGGTGTCATAGGCGTCCCATGTATGGGAGGCCCAGAGTTCGCTGCACGGACCGCCGACCGCACAGATTTGCACCCTCGCGGGCTCGGTGAGAGCGCTGTAGGTATCTGCAAAATACTTGGCATTGGCGGTCATCGAGACGGTGTGCACGCCGGGTTGCCGGGTGACGCGCAGGGCCTCGCCGCCAGTCAGCGGAACCGCAAAGAGATGCTCCTGCCGGTCATCGCTTTTATTGGCTTCGAGGTAGACGAGGCCCTTGGCTTCATCCACTCCGCGCAGGGTGTTGACCTCGTACTCACCGGCTTCCAACTGGCGCTGCAATTTGGCGTCGGCGAGAGGATGGGCCGGGTCAAAGCTGTAGCGATAGACGTGGGTGAAGCCATCGCGCCAGCTCAGCCAGAGGAACTCACTGGCGGAGTCGAGGAAGCGCAGACCCTGGTGCTCGCCGCGGCCCATGGGATCGTGGACCTCGATGTAGTTGGGGTCGGTCTCATGCAAGACGCGGCGCGACTTTCCGGTGAGTACGTCGATGAAATACAGGTCCTGCTGATTCTGGAGACGGTTGAGCACCATGGCCCAGGCAAGGCCGGGACGCGCCCAGCCAAAGCGCGGGATGTAAAAATCGCCTTTGAGTCCGAGATCGATTGGTTTGGGCGAGCCGTCGAGCGCGGTCAGCATCAGCTTGACTGTGGGATTCGGGTCGCCTGCGTTGGGATAGCGCTCCTGGTCGGTCTCGGGATGGCGCGGCATCCAGTCAACAATCGGATAGTGGGGGACCGGAGCTTCATTCATCTGGAGGTAGAGAATCTGCTTGGCGTCAGGCGACCAGAAGTAGTTCGAGCGGACGTCTAATTCTTCCGCGTAGAGCCAGTCCACCTCGCCGTTCAGCAGGTCTGCATTACGGTCTTTGGTGAGGGCAATTTCCGGGCCTCCGGCGATGGGGCGGAGGTAGAGGTTGTGATCCCGCACGTAGCTGAGAAATTTGCCATCGGGGGAAAACTTGGGATCGCTCGACGGCTCCTTGGCATCGGTCAAGCGGCGTCCCTTGGAGGCGGCGAGGTTGAAGATCCAGAGCTGGCCCTGGGCATCGAAGAGAAGGGTTTTGGAATCGGGCGCCCATTGATAGTCGGCCACGCCGAAGCGGGCGCGATTTTCACGCTGGCGCTCATCCTTGCGCTTGCTGGCGGAGGGCGCGAGCGCGGCAAGTTTGTCGGCGGCGATCAATGGCGCACTCTTGCCGCTGGCGGGATCGAAGTAGTAGAGCGATTCCTGCTCGTCGCCGGCGCCGTACAGAAGGTAGCTGAGCTTGCTTCCGTCGGGACTCCACTGCATGGCGGCTGGCGGATGCGCACCGGCAGCGGAGGGGCCGTAGATTGCCTCCACGGTGTACTGCTTTTTGGCCTCAGGCGGCGCGGTTTCAATGGCCTGGGCGCAGGACGCAACTTCACAAGAAGCGATACAGACCATGGCAGGAAACGCAACCCAGAACGCAACCCGGAACATAGCCCGGAACATGACAAACCATCTACTGGTCTTCAGAAGAGTCCTCCGCCGGAGCCGTGTGCTCCTCTGGCGAAGGTAAATCCGGGCTGGAACAATTTGCAAGCTGGAAGGGGTGGAAGGTCAGCGAAGGGTGAGCCAGATGCAGGAAAGACCAAATAGCGCGATGAGAATACCGAAGCAGAAAAACAGGTTGTGGGCCGTTTGCTTCGGCAGAGCGCCGGGAATGCTGATGCCGCGCTCGCGGAACGCGGCACCTAGCTCACGATCCTGTTCGCGGAAAAAGTCCGCCAGTTGCGCATGAAACAGCGCAATCGCCAGACCGACCAGGACGCGTGCAAATTGCAGAAGCATGAGATGCACTTTAGGGCACTGCAGCGGGCCGGTCCCTCCGGCAAACTTCTTAGGATTGACAGCAAAAAAGCCTTGGCCCGCAGGGCGTGCTAGAATTTGAGTCTCATGGGCTTCCCGAGAATTCATGCCAACTGACCTTGAAAAGCTCGTCGAATTGCAGGCGGTCGATCTGGAACTTGCGCGGCTCAACGCGCAACTGGCGGCCATACCGAAAACGATTGCACGCATCGATGCCCAATTGGCGAGCGCCCGCAAACGCGTGGCCGACGCCCAAGCTGCGATCAAAACCGGAGAGACTGCCAAGCGCCAGTACGAGCAGGAGATCCGGTCTCTGAACGAGACGATTCTCAAGTTTCGCGGCCAGTCATCGAGCATAAAAAACAACGAACAGTACAAGGCGCTGCTATCAGAGATTGCGCATGCGGAAGGCGAGATTGCGGGCTACGAGGAGAAAATTCTCGATCTCATGATGAAAGCCGATTCGTTGCAGGCGCAATTGGCTGATGCGGAAGCAGCGCTCAAGGCCGAATCCGCGGAGGTTGAACGCCAGAAGATCGAGGCCGAGAAGGCTGGCGAATCGGATCGGGCGGCGGCGGCCAAAGCGCAGTCCAGAAGCCAGGCGCTGCGCAAGGGCGTGGACGATACGCTGCTGGCGACCTATGACCGCATTCTGAAATCACGCGGCTACGCGGTGGCCGAGGTACTCGACCATCGCTGTTCGGCCTGTCAGGTGATGTTGCGTCCCCAGGTGCTATCGAACGTTCGGGCGGCTCAGGAGGTTGTGCACTGCGACTCCTGCGGGCGGATGCTCTACTACCTGGCAGAGCACAACGTAAAGACCTCGGCGATTAACGTGACGGGGATTGCGCACCAGGCGGAACGCGAATGGATGTTTGTGCCGTCGCTGGGCAGCAATGGCGCGTTCGCCGTATTCATCAATCACAAGGGCAACGCCACCATGAAAGCCTATGACGCGATGACCGGCGAGGCCATTGCGCGACGGGTGGAGAAAAACGCGATCTGCCAGGCGATTTTTGCGGAAGAACTCCGCGACGCCCGCAATCTTTTCGTGGACGAGGCAAACCTCGAAGATAAATATAAGGAACAGTTGCCGCCCGAGGTGCTGGACGACCTGCGGCATCAGCTTCCTGAGGGCTGACCGCCGCGCCGTCGAAATACCTCGAATACCCTTACTTGAATAGAATGATCGAGTGTGCTTGGCGCGCTTCCCAGCATGAAAGCTCAAAAGAAAACATCATCGGCGGCAGTGGCTCGTGTGATTGTGAACGCACACGCGGTGAGCCGGTTGCGCAGTGGGCATCCCTGGATATTCAAATCGGACATTGAGCGCATCGATGAGGCCGCGCCCGGCGCGCTGGTGCGGGTGGAAGACCAACGCGGCAAACCGTATGGCTCCGCCCTGTATAGTTCCAGTTCGCAGATTGCGCTGCGCATGGTGGCGGCGAATCCCGTGGAGGCGGAGAAATATCCCGAGTTGCTGCGCTATCGCATCCGTCAGGCGATCGCCTATCGCGAGCGCGTGGTGCGCGACTCAGACGCTTTCCGCGTGCTCTTCAGCGAGGCCGACATCACGCCGGGGCTGATCGTGGACAAGTACAACGACGTGATTAGTCTGCAGGTGCTGACTCAGGCCATGGACGCACCGTTCGCGCGCGCGATCCTGATCGAAGAGTTGAAAGCGGCATTCCAACCCGAGACGATTCTAGAGCGGGTGGACCCGCGAATTCGGGAGTTGGAAGGGCTGGAGCCACGCGAGGATCAGGCGGCATATTCGCGACTCAAGAAACCAAAAACTTCGACCATCTTTCACCTGAATGGGCTCGCGTTCCATTACGACGGCAGCGCGGGTCAAAAGACCGGGGCATTTCTTGACCAGCGCGAAAATTATGCTGCCGCCGAGCGTTATGGACGCGGCCGCGCGCTGGACATCTGCACCTATCAAGGCGGATTCGCCCTGCACTTGAACCGCGTCTGCGAGCAGGTTACGGCGGTTGATGTCTCCGGCGAGGCGCTGGCGGTGGCGGAGCGCAACCGCGCGCTAAATGAGCAGAAGGCCGTTGAATTCGTGGAGGCCGACGCCTTTGAGGTGATGCGCCAGTATGCGGACTCGGAGCGTCGTTACGAGACCATTGTGCTTGATCCTCCGGCGTTCGCAAAATCGAAGAAGAGCGCGGAGGATGCGCTGCGCGGCTACAAGGAACTGAATCTGCGGGCGCTCAAGATGGTGCGCAACGGTGGCGTACTGGTGAGTTGTTCGTGCTCCTTCCATGTGAGCGAAGCGGATTTTCTGGCGATGCTGTCCAGCGCCGCGCTGGATGCGCGCCGCAATCTACACGTGATTGAGAAACGCATGCAATCGGTGGATCATCCGGTTCTGCTCAACGTTCCGGAGACGCACTATTTGAAATGCATCGTTTGCTCGGTTTTCTGATCGCGTAGGGTCTTCGCTACGAAACGGACAGGCCGCCCAAAGTTTCGGGCGGCCTTTGCTTCCTATGAAATGGAAGCGCAACATCTATTCATGACTGGCAACACGGATTCCGGCGGTCTACCCCTTCGCGCGAGCCCACTTTCGGCGCATCTGGTGGAATTTCGCCAGTTGCTCAGGGGTCAGAATGGTTGCTAGCTGCGCCTGCGACGCCTGGCGAATTTGGCTGAGCTGGGCCTGCTTCTGCTCGTTGGTCAGCGAAGTGTTGTTCAGCACAGCCTCGCGCTGCTGGTGAGTCGATTGGAAGAGACTCTTCAATTTGGCCTGCTGATCGGTGGTCAGACCGACCTTGGCGGCTAAGTTGGCCCGGCGGGCGGCGCGGCGCTCGGCGAACGCCTGTTGCTGCGCGGGGGTCAGCACGGACTTCATCTGCTCGCGAGTGCTGGCACGCAGTTCCTTTAATTTGGCCGCCTTCTGTTCGGCGGTCAGCGTCTGGTCATGCCGGATGATGGCGGCCTGGTCGCGCATGGCCATGCGCAGGCTGCTCAACTGTTGCTTTTGCTCCGCGCTCAACGGCATCTTGCCGGTTGCGGCGGCGGTACTTTGGGTGGTAGTTTCCGGTGTCGGCTGGGCTGCCGGTGCGGTTGTCTGCTGGGCCAGCAGAGCCATTCCGCCAAAGGTCATTCCCAACAATAGCACCAAGTTTTTGATCCAAGTTCCACGCATTGTCATATTCTCCACTTTGAGGGCCGGGCTGAGGTTCGTATCAGAATTTCGTCCCTCGTATACAGACCAAACCCTGGCGGTCTCCAGTAGTTTCGGCGGATTGCTTTTTGCCATTCCACGGTCAAGGCTGGATAAGCTTGCGAAAGTCCACATTTCCGTTCCGTTCTCCTAGACTCAGCGGGCTGCATGTGCTGGAATAAGAGGACTATTTATGCCAAGTGAACGGTTGAATGAGGTTCCGGTGGGCTTGTCGCCAGTGCCAGCGGGCGAACTGGTGGTGCGCCCGCTGGCGACCAACCGGCGCCTTGCATTTTCGCTGGTGGTGCCCACGCGCAATGAGCGCCACAATCTGGTTGAACTCATCGAACAGCTCAAAGCGGCGATTGCCTCCGAGGTTGAAGACTCTTACGAGATCATTGTGGTGGACGACAACAGCCCGGACGGAACCTGGCAGGTTGCCGCCGATATAGCCCGCGAGGACACCCACGTGATCGCCCTGCGCCGCACCGAGGAGCGCGGACTGGCCACGGCCGTGGTGCGCGGCTGGCAGGCGGCACGCGGGGATTGGCTCGGGGTGATCGACGCCGATCTGCAACATCCTCCGGCGGTGATTGCCCAACTGATTGCGGCGATGCGCCAGGGTGCGGATCTGGCGGCGGCAAGCCGCGAAGCCGAAGGCGGCGGGACCAGTGATTGGAGCTTTCTCCGGCTGCTGATTTCCCGTGGCTCGCGCGCCCTGGGAAAGATGTTGCTGCCCGGGGTGCTCGGCCTGGTATCGGACCCGATGACGGGGTTCTTCGTGGTGCGGCGCACGGCGATTCAAGATGTGGTGCTGGCGCCGTGCGGTTACAAGATCCTAGTGGAATTGCTGGTTCGCTCACACTTCAAGAACATTGTCGAAGTGGGATACGTTTTTCGCTCGCGGCAGCGCGACGAGAGCAAGGCGTCGGTGATGGTTTTTGTGGATTACGTGCAACATCTGTTGCGGCTGCGAGCTAGCGTGCGGAGAGCAGGCGCCGAAAAAACGAAGTCTGAGATGGCAAGCCGGGCCGCCGCCGCACACCGGAAATAAATTGGCGAAGTACGGTGTCTAGTGCGGCGCCGGTTCGGCGGGCATGTTCGCGGAGTTAGAGACCTTTTCGCGAGAGTTTACAGACGGCTTATCGTCCCTTGAAGCCGCCTCCTTATTCGCCATCGGCGCGTCCTTTTTGACCGGCATTTCCAGGGTGTGAATCACCGAAGGATCGTCCCTTAGCTTGAGGTAGAGGCGCTTTCCGCTGGGCCGTGGCACCTCGACCTTGGTGTCCATTGCGCTCTCGCTGACCGGGGTTGCGTGCTGAAAGCGCGCGTCGGAGGCTATCGCCTCGATAAGGAAAAGATTGTTACCACTCAAGGTGCAGGTTTCTTCCTTCTTGTCGGCCGGGCAATGCAGTTCGCTCAGCTCAGGCAGGCGCACCAGGGTTGCCAGCGGCTGCCAGTCACCTCCATAACCTTCTTCGGAAACCGGACGAAAGCGCAGCGCACCGAAGGTGGAGGGCGCGGCGTCCTTATCAATTTCCAGAGTTGCCATGACGGTGTGCGCATTCTGCCGCATCAAACCGCCGTTCTCCAAGCTTAATTCAGTGTGGTAGAAACCATCATCGCTCGCCACCTCGACTTTTTCCGCCTTGCCGAAAGCCCCGGGCTTTTCCGACTTCAGACGGAAGTGCAGACGCGCATTCACCGGCAGGTCATTGGCGCTATCGAGATGAATGGGCGAAGCCGCTGGATCCATCGACTTGCTTATCAGCACCAGTTTGGGACGCTCCGTCAGTACACCTACGCGCACATCCAACTGGCGTCCGTCCTTGAGCGACACCTTCGCGGTCAGTGGTTGGCCCTCATGCAGGGTGAGGGTGAGCTTCTCCGGATGTTCAGCGGTCATCCACAACTCTTTCTTGGAGTTGGCGACTCTATTCCAGCGCACGCCCGCGGCTTCGAGTGAATCCACCAGATCGAGACAGGTTCCCTTGAGCAGTCCCTGGGTGTCTCCGGCGTGGACTTCAAAGGTGTCGAGACGGCAAGCATCGGCATACACCCGCAGGGGTAATTCTGACGGCTGACCGAGGCCGTATTGCTTGATCAGCAGCGCGCTCTCTCCTGGCGGAGCTTGATCGAGCGGCAAGTGTACTTCCAGCTTCTCGCTGGGCTTGTCCGGGGATTTATCGTCAGACTTATCGCCGGATTTGTCCCCGGACTTATCACCGGAAGCCTTCCATTCCGTTTTTCTGACCTCGCCTTTGGCGCTGCGAAAGCCGATCTCCTCGATGCAAACACTATTGTCGGAATGCAGGTGAAGAGTTTTGTCGTGCCCGGAAATAAATGCGGACTTGTCGTCGTCGGGAATCGTCCACTTGGCCGTGGCATCGGCCCGCTGGAACTTATAGGCTGGTCCATCGAAGGGCTCAAATCCCCATTGCCCATGCACGTTGCCGCTGAAGACAAGCGGCAGCCAATCCAGATCCGGAAGCGGCGCGACGGGAACAAAGCCTCCGCGCAGAGCATTGGCCACCACTGGAATTTCGGCGGATTTTCGGTCTTTGTTTTCCAGATGCAAGGTGAGGTGATGCGCGAGTTCCGAGGAGAAGACCAGAGGCGCGCCATCGGCTCCCATCACCAGCTTGGGGTTCTGCGCGCAGCTCACCTCGCCGCGTGGGACGGGTTGCAGCAGCGGCAGCACCGCGGGTTGCACCGCCGGCAGTCCAATGACGATCACCGACTGCGGGGTGTGAAAAGACGGAGGATAGTTCAAGCGGAGATGCAGTTCATCTCCCTGGGGCAGGGCCAGGGCCGAGATGTACTGATATTTTGCGGAGTGCAGGTTCTCCATCAGCCTTGCCAAGTCGACCACGACGCCGACATAAGGACTGTAGGCTCCCCCGCCCAAGGCTTTGGTGGTGCTGATGGCGCCCAGCAGATCCGATCCCGCACCCTGGGTCAGGGTGGAAACCACGGACTGTCCACGGCCATCATCGAGCACCAGCTGATCGCTGTTCTGCATCAGGCAGGAGGCTTGTTGCAGGGCGGGCCGGGTGAAGCATTCCTCGTCGACCTTGATGCTGAGGCTGCGGGCCAAGGTGAGGGCGCGCTCGTGCAGGGCCTTGGGGTCGTGCTCGTCGGACTCGCGTATGGCGGTCAGGTACTTCTCCAGCCGCGCCCGATTGAGGCTCGCAAGTTGTAGATCCTGAGCGGCTCGCACAAAGGCTCCGGGTTTGCCCTGCACCGCCGAACGTAGGGTTGCGAAATCGCCGCCAGTGGCCGGGGCGAGAAAAATCAATGCTTGCTGCGCGCCCCTGGGGACGGTGACGACGACGCCTTCCTCGCGCATCGATGTGCCCCAGGTCTCCTTGCGGATAAACCAGCTAGCGGGCGGCGGATTGGTGGCACCGCGCAGAAAAGCCACCACCATGATGTAGCGTGCCCTCTGATCGTCGGGCAATCCAGAATGAATCCACACGCGATCGCCGCTCTGCAGATTCGGTACCTCGGCGATGGGCAAGGTCTGGCCCGCGCGGGTCACCGTGACCTCCATGCGAGGGCCGATCAGATCGAAAGCGGCAACTTCCCCTCCTCGGGCAACTGCGGGGACCAAGAGCAATAGGGCTCCGGCCAACCAGAGTCTCAAACGAACCGCCAACCTGCACACCACGTCCATGTTTCCATGATAAGCCGTGCGACAGGACTTCTCATCACAGGCAGATCAAATCTGAAGTTTCGACAATCCTGCGCTCGCCAGCCGCGAAACTTGGAATGGGAACCGGATGGCGCTAGGTAAAACCCCAAGCCGTTCGGGCAGCCAAAGGTTCTGTGGCGGAGAGCTTTACCGCATCGAGTATCCGGAAACTCTCCACTGGCCATCCTTCTCCAGGATCGGGGTGACCATCTCCAAGGCTGAAGCCTTGTATTCGAAGGACGATTCAAATTGGATGACGACGAACTCGCCTTCCGGAGAGCCGGGCAGAGTGGCTTTGGCATAGGCGGCGGAAAGGAGCTTGCGTGATTTCAAGGGGCCGAGCGCGACCCGGGAGCGCAGATTCTTGGTCCAGTGTGCCTTCGGTACGGCGGATTTCAGATGCTGCGCCGACTGCTCCCAGGTAGCCGGAAGATCCCCCTCGTCCAGCAGAGCGATCCATCGGGTAGCGGATTCTACGGCGGCTTTCTCTGCGTTGTTCTTGTCGGTTGTTACGGTGTCCACTGTTGAGTACTCCATGATCGGCTACAGCCATCCCAGGTGATGGTGAAAAAAGCGGCGGACGGAATCAGCATGGTCGAATGCCCAGTCTCCGTCTTGTAGACCGGAGGCGACAGTCGTCCCGCGTTCGAAGTGCAACTGGATGAGCTCCGCTGCGTCATCCGCTGCTTTTGCACTCTCTATTTTTTGGCGTGAAACCGGCACGCCGTACACGTGGTCGATGACATGATTGCGCGGATCACGCTGCGGCGCACTCTGCACACAGATCAGAAAAAAATCCTCCAACGGAGCGCCAACGCTGGTTTCTTCCTGAAGCTCGCGCTGCGCGCAACGCTCCAGCGTCTCCCCCGGAGCGGACGGCCCGGCAGGTGGGCGCACCATCACCTCAAGGAAACCTCCGGGCAAGGCGATCATGCCCTTGTAGGGCTCCTTGCCGCGGCGGATGGCCAGCAGGGTTAGCTGGTCGCGAGCGCCGCCGTCGCCCGGACAGAGGTGATAGCAGATGATGGAACTGGTGTTATCGGCCTTCGGAAATTGGTAGGTGTACAAGGCGTCCTCTGGCCCATCTTGCGGGGCCGGGCAATTACGCTCTCGCGATTTTGCCGGTTATTCCTTGATCGTAATACGGATGGTGTCCTCGGCGTGACCACCGCAACTGCCGGTACACAGCGGCTCACTCTCGGCAGCATCGGTAAGCGAGATGGAACCCTCCGGAGCCGGAGTTGCCCGGGGAAGATCGCCGCGACGAAAGGCGGCCAGCAATTCGCTGGCGGGAACGCCGAGCGGGGCTTGCCAAGCGCGAACGTCGACCATGCGCAGGATCGCAAGTGCCACGGGACCAATCTCGGCACAGACCACGTCGGTACAGTCGGAGAGCGTCAACATGCTGGCGATGGCGCGGCCATCCGACCCGGCGCTCGGCTCGATCGTTCGCTCGCCGGTGTCGTCGTCGTGAATCAAGAGCCACCGCGCGGCACCGAAATGCTCGGAGAGCGTGGCATCCTCGCGATCAAGAACTGTCGTAAAGGCGACCTTGCTCATTCCCATCTCCCAAGCGTGGACGGACCGCTGTATCGTATTTTACAAGAACCATTTTACAAGAACCCAGCCTTCATTGCGTTTACAATGGAGGAGATTGTATTGGGAGGACGCTTTCATGCCTACATCTCCAGCTCCAGCTCATGAACAAACCCTGAAAAATCTTCTTGCGGCTTTTAACGGTGAGTCGAACGCCTCAGCGCGCTACGCTGCGTTTGCGGTGAAAGCCGACGAGGAAGGCTACCTCAAGGTGGCCAGCCTTTTCCGCGCCGCCTCGCGTGCCGAGCAGATCCATGCGGCGAATCACTCCAGAGTCATCGTGAAAATGGGTGCTGCCGCGCCAGTGGCAACCATTGAACCCGCCACGGTGAAGACTACCGTGGAGAACCTGAAGGCAGCCATCGCCGGTGAGATGTATGAGGTCGATGTGATGTACCCCGATTTCATCAACGAAGCCGAGGCGCAGAAGAACACGGCCGCCCTGCGCACTTTCAACTTCGCGATCGAGGCGGAGAAAGGGCACGCGCAGCTTTATACCAAGGCACTGGAACATATCCAGCATTGCGTGGATAAGACGTGCCAGAAGCTGTCGAATAAGGCGACCTACTACGTGTGCCCGGAGTGCGGCCTCACGGTTGAGAAAGCCGATTTCGATCGCTGCCCGGTCTGCGGCAAGCCCAAGGAAAAGTTCGAACTAGTTAGTTAGTGTGATGCTTAGTTAGTGTGCTGGCCAGATGGCGCACCGGATCGTCGCAAGGACGGATCTGGCGCGCCATCTTACTGTTTGCTAGCGGCAACCGCCACACGCCACTACTGGCGCAGCGACCCGCCGAGGGATTCGACGGCCTTCAGAATCTGCAGCGACCAGTTAGTTACTTCATCGTCGCGCAGCGTGCGCTCGGAGGACTGGAAGCGGACGCGCAGGAGGAACGAATAGGTTCCTGCGGCGAGTGAGCCGCCACGGAAGGTTTCCGCCGGAAGGATCGCCGCGAGTTCGGCAATTGCCAGCCGCGAGAGCTTCCGGCGAATGCTTGCAAACTCCACGCCTTCGGGGATAACGAAGGAAAAATCGCGCTCCACCGCCGGATACTTCGAGACTGGCGTGTAGGCTGGCTGACGCAGCGCAAGCTGGTAGAGCGCCTCGACAAAGACCTCGGCGACGAACACCTCCTGCTTGAGCTTGCGGGCGGCCGCGACCTCGGGATGAAGCTGACCGAAGACCGCAAGGGTTTGGCGAGTTCCATTCTTGTCTAAAAATTGGGCTCGTGCGGCGCGTCCCGGATGAAGCCACGCGGGCACCGTGCGGTCGAAGAGCACTCCAGCTGTATCGTCGGTCAGTCCCGCCATAAACCGTTCCGGGTCTCCCATGAAGTAGAAGGCCGCGAGCAGTTGCTCGATATCTCCCTTGAGGTGGAAGAAATTGAGCGGCTCCAGTTTGCCGTGTACCCCGGCTGGCCGCGCCGTGCCGGTGGCGACAAAGGCAAGCGAGTTGTGCTCGTCGACATTCGCACCCCCATTCGCACCCCCCGCCTCGCCCTGCATGGCGTAGACGTGTCCGGCTTCAAAGAGGCGGACATCGGCACTGCCGCGATTCAGGTTGTAGGCGATCTGCGACAGCAATCCGGGAACCAGCGAGGTGCGCATGAATGACGCCTCCTCGCTCAGGGGATTCGCAATGCGCACGGGTTCGGCTCCAGCAAAAGAGCGAGCATCTTCCTGCGGGATGAACGTGGAGGAGAGCGATTCGTAATAGCCGAGGGCGAGCAGGCGGTTGCGCAACTCTGCCTGCTTGCGGGCATTGGGCAGTTCCACCACCCCGCCGGCGAATGAGGGCAGCGTGCTGGGAATCTTCAGGTAGGAGTAGATGCGCGCCAGCTCTTCGATGAGATCGATTTCGCGCTCCACATCCAGCCGCCAGGTCGGCACGGTGACGGTGAACTCCGGGCCGCTGCCTTCGACCACAAAACCAAGCCGGTGCAGGATGCGGACAATTTCCCCCGCGGGAATCTCCACGCCAAGGATGCGCTTAACCTCGCTGGAGGCAAGCGCAATGCGCGGCTGCGGAATGCGGCGCGCCACCACGTCAATCTCCTCTGAGACCGTGCCGCCAGCAGAGGCGACAATCAACTCCGCGACGCGGGCGCAGGCCGCCTGCGTGATGCCGGGGTCGGCTCCGCGCTCGTAACGGTGCGAGGCATCGGTGTGCATGCCTAGGCGGCGGGAGGTGCGGCGGATGGATGCAGGATCGAACCACGCGGATTCGATGAGCACGCTCTTGGTGGCGTAGGTGATCATCGTGGCTTCGCCGCCCATGACTCCGGCCAGCGCGACGGGTTTCACGGCGTCGGCGATGACGAGATCTTCGGTCGAGAGTTTGCGCTCGATGCCGTCGAGCGTAATGAGCGTCTCGCCAGGGCGGGCGCGGCGCACGATGATCTTGCCGCCCTCCAGTTTGTCGAGATCGAAGGCGTGGGTAGGCTGGCCGATTTCGTTGAGCACGTAGTTGGACGCGTCGGCCACGTTGCTGATGGCGCGCTGATCGACCAATTCGAGGCGGTGGGCGATGTTTGCGGGCGACGGCGCGATCTTGACTCCGCGAATGACGCGGGCGGTATAACGCGCGCAGCCTTCGGCGTCCTCGATGGTGATATTGAAGTTTGCGGGGCCGCTCTCCGAGACTTTGGGCGCAAGGGGCGCAAGGTCCAGGTCGTAGATGGCCGAGACCTCGCGAGCGACGCCGTAATGGTTCATGGCATCGACGCGGTTGGTGGTAATCTCCGCCTCCCAGGTCTGGTCGGCACCTTCGCCGAAATAGCCTTCAATGGCAATACCGGAGACGGTAAGAGCCTCGGCAACCTCGCGGTCGCCAGCAGTGGGAGAGACAAAGTCGCGAATCCAATTCGGGGAAATTTTCATTACGCAAACTGCTCCAGGAAGCGCATATCGCCGTAGAAAAACTGCTGGATGTCATCGACGTTGTAGCTCATCATCGTCAGGCGCTCGACGCCCATGCCGAAGGCAAAGCCGCTGAGCTTCTTCGGGTCGTAATCGACGAAGCCGAAGACGTTGGGATCGACCATTCCCGCGCCGAGCAGTTCGATCCAGCCACTCTGCTTGCACGGGCGGCAGCCACGGCCTCCGCAGAATGGGCAGGAGATGGATACCTCGACACTGGGCTCGGTGAAGGGGAAAAACGACGGGCGGAAGCTGGTCTTCACTGCCGACCCGAACAACGACTTCATGGCGTGATCGAGCGTTCCCTTCAAGTCGCCGAAGGTGATGTTGGTATCGACGCAGAGGCCTTCGAGCTGATGGAAGACAGGGGAGTGGGTCGCGTCCGGCGCATCATTGCGATGCACCTTGCCGGGGCAGATGACGCGCACAGGAGGCGCGAGGCGCTCCATGGTGCGAATCTGCACGGGCGAGGTGTGGGTGCGCAGCAAGAGGCGGTCACGCTGCGCGCGCTGCTCCTGATTGGCGATGAAGAGCGTGTCCTGGGTGTCGCGCGCGGGATGGTTGGGCGGAAAGTTCAAGGCCTCGAAATTGTGGTAGTCGCTCTCGACCTCTGGGCCTTCGGCGATGGAGTAGCCCATCTTGACGAAGACCGAGATGAGTTCGTCCAGGGTGCGCAGGACGGGATGGCGCACGCCCAGCGGGCGCTCGATTCCGGGCAGCGAGATGTCAAGGGTCTCGGACTTGAGGCGGTTGTCGGGCAGCGCAGCAAGGCTCTTTGCTGACTGTAGAACGAGGTCGACCTCTTCTTCGACCACCGCTTTAATCGTCGCGAATGACAAACCGACATCGCGCTTCGCGAAGGGAGGTGCAGCCTTCAGCCACAGATCATTAATCTGCTTTAGGATGCCATTCTTTTGAGCCATCCAACGATTGCGGAATTCTTCGGCGGCCTTCTCGCCGCTGCTGCTGACTGCCGAGGATTCTGCCTTGAGCGCACGGAGCAGCTCGTTGGCCGCAGCGTCGATTACGTCGGGAGAGAAATATTCGAGTTTGGGAACAGTGTACATAAGTGCTTCCGTGCTCCTGGACATACGCTTTTCAGCTTGATTCACTGCCCTGCTCATCCGTGTCATGCTGAGCGGAGCGAAGCGGAGTCGAAGGACCCCTACCGCTCTCGTACCACTCCCGGCTCAGGTCGACCCAGTGCGGGTTCTGCGCCTCAATGAGGGCGACCTTCTTCTGCCGCTTCCACCCCTTCCACTGCTTCTCGCGTTGGATCGCTACGCGAACATCATCGAAGCTCTCGAAGTACAGCAGACGATCCGCTTTGTACTTCGCAGTGAAACCAGCAATTTCATGCTGTTTGTGCTGCCATATCCTTCTTGCGAGGTTGTTCGTGATGCCGATGTAGAGCGTACCGGACAAGCTTCCAACAATGTAGGTGTAGAACCGGTACTCCCGTCTTGCCATAGGGGTCCTTCGCTTCGCTCAGGATGACACCGTATCAGCATGGCACTGCAAGCAAATGGGCGGCCCGAAGACCGCCCGTCGTTGGAAGAATTTCCGTGCCCCTGAAATTAGGCAGCAACGGCGGCCTTGGCCTGCTCGACTAGGCCGGCGAAGCCCGCTGGATCATTGACGGCGATATCAGCCAGGATCTTGCGATCCAGCTCGATACCGGCAACTTTCAGGCCGTGAATGAACTGCGAATAGCTGAGACCGCTGAGCTTGGCGGCGGCGTTGATGCGCACGATCCAGAGCGAGCGGTATTGACGCTTCTTCTGCTTGCGGCCAGTAAAAGCGAACTTGAGGCCGCGCTGTACGGCTTCCTGGGCTGCCTGATAGAGCTTCGACTTAGTGAGGAAGTACCCACTGGCGCGCTCTAAAATCTTTTTGCGCTTATCACGGCGCTTGGTACCACGTTTTACGCGAGGCATTGCTGCTACCTTCCTTTTGAGAACGTCCGCTGGACTCGGAAGTCCGCGGGATTATGGCGGCTGGAGGCAGGAGGCTTTCACCCTTGGACCTCTTCACACACCCGGGTTTGCACCCTTTGGTTGCGCCGGACGAATCGATGCCATCCGGCGGGAGATCACCCTAGTAGGGGATCATCCTCAGGATCTTAGGCAGATCGGCCTTGTCGACCATTCCACCCATATCCATCTGGCGCTTCCTCTTGGTGCCCTTGGAAGTCAGGATGTGGCGCTGGAAAGCGAAACCACGCTTCACCTTGCCCGTACCCGTCTTCTTGAAGCGCTTGGAGGCGCCGCTGTGAGTCTTCATCTTCGGCATTGGTTGAGTCCTAAATACAACTACTCGTATTAAACACGAGAACGGCCTCTCCGGGCAAACCGGAGCGTAGCGAAAGCCTTTAAAAAGCATCGCTGGAGAGCGGCTTACAGTGCAACAAAGCCGCAAACTGGAACAGCCCGCACAACCTGGGCTGCGCCTTTACGGGTTACTTCTGAACCTTCGGCGGAGCCAGAATCAGGTGCAGGGTGTTGCCTTCCTGCCTTGGCATGTTCTCAACCACGGCCTTGTCCGCGATGTCCTTGATGAGCCGTTGCAGGATCTCACGACCAAGCATCTGACGAGTCATTTCACGTCCGCGGAAAAAGATGGTCGCCTTGACCTTGTCACCGTCACTCAGAAAGCGCAGAGCATGATTCTTCTTGGTCTGATAATCGTGCTCGTCCACATTAATGCGGAACTTCACTTCCTTGATGGTGATGACTTTCTGGTTCTTCTTAGCCGCGCGTTCCTTCTTCTCCTGCTCGTACATGTACTTACCAAAGTCCATGATGCGGCAGACAGGAGGCTGCGCGGTGGGTGAAACCTCCACCAGGTCGAGTCCTTTTTCCCTGGCAATTTTGAGCGCATCAAGCGGTGCCATGATGCCGAGCTGTTCGCTTTGATCGTCGATTACGCGAATTTCGCGGACGCGAATGCGCTCATTGGTGCGGATAAAACGTTTATCGATACGGTCCTCCGGTGGTACCTAAACCGCTTCAAAGTATAGCACGGAAAGGAAGTTGTTCTCGGGCAAGGATCGCAGGCGGAACCGTGCAAAACCATCTGCGAGGCTATGCCTTCAGCGCTTTAGCAATATCATTGCCGAGCCGGTCGGGGCTGGTGAGCGAGGCAAAACGGTCGAGAACCTTGCCTTCGCGACTGACCAGGAACTTGGTGAAATTCCACTTGATGTCGTCGCCGAAGAGTCCGCTCTGCTCGGCCTTCATGTGTTTATAGAGCGGATGCTCGTGCTTGCCGTTGACCTCGATCTTCGAAAACAGCGGGAAGGTAACGCCGTAGTTGAGTTCGCAGAAGCCGCGAATTTCTTCATCGCTGCCGGGTTCCTGGTGACCGAACTGATCGCACGGGAAACCCAGTATCTCGAATCCCTGTTTGCGATACTTTTTGTAAAGCTCCTCAAGTCCTTTGTACTGCGGAGTGAAACCACATTGGCTGGCGGTGTTGACGATGAGCAAAACCTTGCCGCGATAGTCGGCAAGAGACTTCTCTTCGCCGTTGTTGAGTTTGGCGGAAAAATCAAAGACGCTGGGCATGAGAATCCTTTCCGGACAGGTTGCGAAATTTCAAGGGCCCGAATGCCAAGAGAATCTTACCCGAGATGCCGCTTCAGAAACTCCAGCGAGCGCTCTCTTGCCAGCTTTGCGGCTTCCGGGTTGTAGCTCGGCCGGTCGTTGCAGTTGAATCCGTGGTCCGCCTTGTCATACCAGAAGATCGGCACCTCAGGATTCGCCGCCTGCACCGGGTCAATGCTCTCCTTCGGAATATGCTGGTCCAGTTTGCCGAAGTGCAGCATCACCGGCGCCTTCGGATGCTCGTCCGCAAATTTGGCGATTTGTCCGCCGTAGTATCCCACCGCGGCATCGGCGCCCAGGCGCGCGGCCGCTAACCACGCAATCGTACCGCCGAAGCAATAGCCAATTACCCCGCATTTCTTGCCGGTCTGGCGGCGGGCGTACTCCGCTGCGGCGGAGGTATCCTTCAGCGCATCCTCCAGATTCAACTTGGGGATGAGCGACATCGCCTTTTGCCTATCCTCGCCTTCGTAGCCAAGTTCAAGGCCGCGCTCGTAACGGTCGAACAGCGCGGGCGCAATCGCCAGAAAGCCGTCCTTCGCATAACCATCCGTCACCGAGCGAATATGCCGGTTCACGCCAAAAATCTCCTGCACCACGACCAGTCCGGCAATAGGCTCGCCTTCCGGATGCGCGACATAGGCATCCAGTTCATGGCCATCGCTCGCTTTGAGCTTCACGTGTTCACTCATCGGTCTCCTCGCAATTTGCGCTACCGAGTTTCATGCTTTGGATGCACGCACCCTCATCCGGTTGACGGCTTTCGACGGCCAAGGGCTCAATGCTTGAGGGCGCGAGAGGGTGAACCTTGAACGAACGCCGCGAGAACTCTGACTTGAGGCCTGGCTTCTTACTCCGCCTTACCGACGAGAGCTTCACCTTCTATGGAATGGATGCGCGCGGTCAGCATTCGATTCGCGGGGAGCGAACCCTCAATCCACAGCTTCTGATAATTGTCGGTGAGGGCTTCGGTGCGGCCTTCTGAGATCTGGGTGAGAGTGAGAGCCCGCAGGGTCTTGCCGACAAACTGCTCCTGGAAGTTGCGTTTCTTGCAGGCGGCAAGTTCGCGAAGGATGCGATTGCGCTCGCGAGCCTGATGCACGGGGACATGGGCGGGCATCAGGGCCGAAGCGGTGCCGGGACGCGAGGAGTAGGTGAAGACATGCAGATAGGTAAAGGGCAGACGGTCGATGAAGGCGCGGGTCTGCTCAAAATCTTCTTCGCTCTCGCCGGGGAAACCTACCATGACATCGGCACCGATCGCGGCCTGGGGCATGGCTGCATGAATGCGTTGAATGCGATCCTCGTAATGCCAGGGACGATAACGGCGATGCATCAGGCGCAGGATGCGGTCACTGCCGCTCTGCAACGGAACGTGGGCGTGCTTGGCGACGCGCGGCGAGGCCGCGACCAGGGCGATGAGTTCGTTGCTCCAGTCCATCGGTTCGACGGAACTGATGCGCAGCAAGGGTACGCGAGTGCGCTCCAGAATGGCTTGGAGGAGATCGACGAAGCGGGTGCGAAGTACGGAAGTGTCGGAATCCACTGCGGGCGATAAGTCGCGGCTTAGATCGCGGCTTAATTCGCGCCCCCAGCGCCCTAGGTTGATTCCGCTCAGCACCAATTCCTGGTAGCCGTTCGCCACCAGTTGATCGACATTGCGCAGAACTTCGCCGAGAGGAAGCGAGCGGCTGCGGCCACGCACAAAGGGAATCACGCAGAAGGAACAGCGGTTGTTGCAACCGTCCTGAACCTTGAGATTGGGACGAGTCTTTTCGTTATCCGAATCGAAGACCGGGGCGGCAAGCAGTTCGGTGTGGGCAAAAATGTCTTCCACCACAATCGGTGCACGCTGACCAACCGACAGGGACGGCGAGGCGTTGTCCGGGGAGTCATGGGCCAGAGAATTATGGGCCGGAGATTGATTGGCGAGTGACCCAAGCGAGACGAAACCGCTTCCGGCGGCGATCTCAGCCAGGCGATGCTTGTGCGAGTTGCCGACGACGAGCGCAACGCCTTCGAGGGCGGAGATCTCCTCCGGGGCGCGCTGCGCATAGCAGCCGGTAACAATGATTTGGGCAGCGGGGTTCGCGCGATGGATGCGCCGGATGGCCGCACGCGCATCCTGGTCCGCCGAAGCGGTGACGGTACAGGTGTTCAAGACGACGACTTCGGCTTCGACCGCTGCACCGGCTCGCGACAATCCACGCTCGGTTAACTGGCGTTCGATGGCCGCACCGTCGGCCTGAGTGGCGCGACAACCGAAGTTTTCCACATAGAAACTACCCACGGGAGTATTATATGGGCTCCGCCGGATTCAATCGGCTCTTCAGTTCTGCTTTGTTTTTCGGCCAACCAAAAACTGGGTCGGCTATGTGCATCCGAGGCGGCGGCTCTACCGCTGGAAGCCGCTTTTTAAGAAACCCCTGGAGTTTGCAATGACTCGACGCATTTTGCTCGTAGACGATGAACTGGCGATTCTGCTGACCTTGAAGGCGATTCTCGAGATGAACGGATTTGAAGTGGAGACCGCGACCTCGGCGCGTGAAGCAAAGCAGAAGTTGCGCGGCGGCACGTTTGAGATGGTCATCAGCGATATGCGCATGGAAAACGAAACCTCGGGATTCGAGGTGATTCGCGCGGCGCGCTCGCAGGCCTACAATCCGGCCACGGCCATTCTGACGGCGTATCCCAACCTGGGGAGCGCCTGGAAGACCGAGGGGGCTGAATCGCTGCTGGTAAAGCCGATGAACACCGGCGACCTGCTCCGCCAGATTGAAGCGTTGCTGGTAACGCACCAGGACAGCAAGCAGGTCAAAGCGGAGATCGCCGGCGTGCCATCGCGGCGCGGACCGGCCAGCGGAACTGGGGCAAGGGAGAGCCGGAAAGCCCTCTAACGCGCTTAGTTTGCGCGATCCTTAATTGAACGAGCAGCGGTGCCGCCTACCGGATCTCAGGCATGTGCGGCGGTGGCTTTTTTCTGCCGCCCGAAACACTCACGACAAAACACGGGCCGATTCTGGGTGGGACGAAACGGAAGCGTCGTCTCTTTTCCGCAACTCGAACAGACGGCAACGGTTTCCTGTTTATTAAATTGATTTGGCGCTCCCTTGGCTGGGGACCGTTTCTGCTTGCAGATCTTGCACCGTTTGGGCAGGTTTTTAAATTGCTTGTCGTGGAAGAAAATTTGTTCCCCGGCGGTGAACACAAAATCCTGGCCGCAATCTATACACTTCAGTACCTTGTCCTGGAATTCCATGGGATCCCCTTTCAGCCCAAAATCCACAACATCGCCACTGCACGAGTATGGCGAGATTTCCCAACTCTGAAAGGCCAGCCCACATGCAACGGCGGGATGGCGGGTTAAGGAGCGCGGAACGTTCGCCGGAAAACATAACCGAGGTGCTCGTCTGATGATGCTTGTGTACCGCGACAAGCAAGCATGAGTGCTGGAGATATTACTACCGAATACGGCTCACTGCGAGGCTTTTTGCGAGGCAATCCGGGCAGTTTGCTGATAAAAATCCCAGTGCGACACCAGTCCTGCCAGCCGGGACGAACCCTATGTGCTCCGGATCATGGCAACGGACGGAGGCAGGGGCAGCAGCTTTGCCGGTTTCTTCGCGCCTTTGGTTCTGGTATCGTCAACATACAAGGACAATTTGTGTGCGGGAGATGGCACGGACCGGGCTCGGGCCGTGGGCGCCGTCAAGCTGGTTCCCAAACTGGAGGTTTTTCTTGATTCGACCCTACAAGGGTGTGATGCCCACGATTCCTGAGACCTGCTATGTGGATGTATCTGCACAGGTAATCGGCGACGTGGTGCTAGGCGAGCACACCAGCATCTGGATGAACACGGTGGTTCGCGGCGACGTGCACTACATCCACATTGGCCGCAACACCAATATCCAGGACAACTCCGTGCTCCATGGGATGCTTGGCAAATGGCCGGTGGTGCTGGGCGATGACGTGACCGTGGGTCACACCGCGACCTTGCATGGCTGCGTGGTGGAAGACCGCTGCCTGATCGGCATGGGCGTGATTGTATTGAACGGCGCGCACATCGGACACGATTCGATCCTCGCCGCCGGAACCCTGATACCCGAGGGAACTGTGGTCGAACCGGGCTCGCTATGGATGGGAGCACCGGGAAAGTTCCGCCGCAATTTGAGTGCAGAGGAGAAGGCAACTATTTTGACTTATCGTACAAACTATTTGGGCTACAAAGAACAGTACCTACGGGAGATCGGCCGGTGAGCGCCAATCCGCCGCCGCTGACCACGGCAGTAAAGACGGTTGGAATCCTGATCTACCCTGATGCGGAAGTGTTGGACTTCTGCGGCCCCTTTGAAGTTTTTGCCACCACCCGGCTCAGTGAGGACACGCGCCGCGAAACCGAGTCTCCGATCCGGCAGTTTCTGGTCTCCGAGAGCAAGGAAGTGGTGGTCGCCAGCGGAGGAATGAGAATTTTACCCGACGTGGACTTCGCGTCCTGCCCCAAGCTCGACGTGCTGCTGGTTCCGGGAGGGCATGGAGTTCGCGCCCTGATGCATCAGCCGGACTACCTGGACTGGCTAAAGCGGATGGCCGAGGATTTGGAGCGCCTGGCATCGGTGGGCACCGGCTCCCTTCTGCTGGCGCAGGCCGGACTGCTGATCGGCAAGACCGCGACCACGCACTTTCATTCGGTGGATTTCTTTCGCGAGCGCTTTCCCCGCACCTCGCTGCTGCCGGAACTGCGGATGGTTGTGGACGGAAACATTACGACCGCCAGCAGTATTCGCGCCGGCATGGACATGGCGCTCTACTTCGTCGCGCAAACCTACGGACAACCCATTGCGCGTGAGGCTGCCCGGCAGATGGAATATCCATATCCGGACGAACATAAGTCCCGGCCAAGGAATGAAAGATGATCAAAGCTGTACGCGGAACCCGCGATCTGCTGCCTCCGGATACCGAACTTTGGAACTTTGTGGAGCGTAAGGTACGCGAGGTCTTTGCCCACTATAACTACCACGAGATTCGCACCCCGGTCTTTGAGTCCACCGAACTGTTCGCGCGTGGCGTGGGCGAGGAAACCGACATTGTCTCCAAGGAGATGTTTACCTGGGAGGACAAAGCTCGCGCGGCCAGCGAGAAAACCCAGACGCTGACCCTGCGCCCGGAGAACACTGCTGGCGTGGTGCGCGCCTATATCGAGCATGAGTTGGGACGCAGCGGGTTGCTGCAAAAGCTTTACTACATTGGCCCGCAGTTCCGGCGCGAACGCCCGCAGAAGGGACGCTACCGCCAGTTCTACCAGATCGGCGCGGAGGTGCTCGGTCCGCAGTCGGCGGGCAGCGAGTCGCCGATCCGCGACGCCGAGGTGCTGGATATGCTGACCGCACTGCTGGACGCGGTGGGGCTGAAGGGCTGGACGCTGTATCTGAACTCCGTGGGCTGCCTCAACTGCCGCCCGGCCTACAATCAGGCTCTGCGCGAGGCTCTGGCCGGGGTGAAGGATCAGATGTGCGGCGACTGCCAGCGGCGGACCGAAACCAATCCGTTGCGCGTGCTGGACTGCAAGGTTCCCGCCGATCAGCCGATCATCGAAAAGCTGCCGAAGATCGCCGATTACCTCGACGAAGGCTGCCGCGAACATTTCGCGCAGGTGCGGGCCATTCTGGACACCCTGGGCGTGCCCTACCAGGTGAATGAGCGCATGGTGCGCGGGTTGGACTACTACACTCGCACCACGTTCGAGTTCACCCATGGCGAACTGGGCGCGCAGAGCGCGGTTCTGGGCGGCGGCCGCTACGATGGGTTGAGCGAACAACTCGGCGGACCGAAGGCTCCGGGCATCGGCTTTGCCATTGGCGAAGACCGCCTGTTGCTGGCCTTGCAGGCGCAGCAGACGCAGGCGCTCGCACCGTTGCAGGCGTTTGTCATTCCGCTGGGAGCGGGGATGAACCGTCACGCGCTGCAGCTAGCCCGGCAGTTGCGTGCCTCGGGCCTTGCGGTGGATGTGAGCGATGAAAGCTTCCGGCTGAAGAAAAGCTTTGAGACCGCGGAAAAACTGGGCGCAACCGTTGCCATCATCGTGGGCGAAAACGAAGTGCAGGCCGACGCCTTCGCGGTGAAGAACCTGAAGAGCGGCGAACAGAGCACGGTGGCGCGCGCGGAACTGCTGGAATACCTCAAAGATTAAGCGGCGGAATTCCACGAACGCGGTTGGCGGGTGCAGGAACCGCCCGTCAACTGTCGTACGATGGAGGAAGCGCAAGTTTCACTGGCGCGACCGATCCGTAATATATTCCGTAACATTTATCTGTAACTTTATCTGTAAACACGGAAAGCGATTATGCAACTTGATTTCTTAGGCGATTGGAAGCGGACGCACCGCTGCGGCGAACTGCGTGCCTGCGATGCGGGGACCACGATCACTCTGATGGGCTGGGTCAACCGGCGGCGCGATCACGGCAATCTCATTTTTATCGACCTGCGCGACCGCTCGGGCATAACCCAGATTGTCTTCGACAAGGAGCGCAATCCCGAGATGGACGAACGCGTGGAGGCCGTGCGCAACGAGTATGTGCTGGCCGTCACCGGCGTGGTCGAACGGCGCACCGAGAGCACTTGCAATCCCAAGATGGAGACCGGCGAGATCGAGGTGGTGGCCAGCGATTTACGGCTGCTGAATGAGAGCAAGGTGCCACCGTTTTTCCCCGGCGACGCCAATGTGAATGTGAACGAAGAGGTACGGCTGAAATATCGCTACCTCGATCTGCGCCGTCCGGAGATGCACGCCAACGTGGAGATGCGCCACCGCGTCACCCTGGCGATTCGCAACTATCTTTCCGCTGAGGGCTTCTACGAAATCGAGACGCCTTATATGACGCGTTCGACTCCGGAGGGCGCGCGCGATTACCTGGTGCCGAGCCGGGTACATCCGGGCGAATTCTACGCGCTGCCGCAGTCGCCGCAGATCTTCAAGCAGCTTTTGATGATCGGCGGCCTCGACCGCTACTTCCAGATTGCACGTTGCTTCCGCGACGAAGACTTGCGTGCCGACCGTCAGCCGGAGTTCACCCAGATCGATCTGGAGCTGAGCTTTCCGACCGAAGAGACCATCCATGGCGTGGTGGAAGGCTTTCTCGACGCGGCCTTCACTGCCGCCGGATACACCATCGAGCGGCCCTTTCCGCAAATGCCCTACGACGAGGCCATCCGTCTCTACGGCATCGACAAGCCCGACCTGCGACTGCCGGCCATGACCGACGTAAAGGCGCTTTTGCCCGCCGATGCGCTGGAGACTTTGGCGGTCGACGCTTCCCTGCCCGTGGTGGTGATTCGCACGCCGAAGGTGGGCGACCTTACGCGCAAAGAGCGCGACGAGCACAAGGCGCTGCTGAGCGAGAAGCAAGCCAAGGTCATCAAGTATTTCGACGATTTCAAGCGGCTGGAAAAGAGCTGGCCGGAAGCCATTGCGAAGATTCGCCAACTGAGCGGAGCCGAAGAAGGTGACCTGCTGGTGATGGTGGCGGCTCCGAAAAAAGCGGACGCCGCCGAGGCCGACGCCAGCGACGCCGCCGCCGAACGGCGTCATCAGCGCGAGACGTTTGCCGTCTATGGCAACGCCGGACAGCTAAGACTGGCGCTGGCGCAGCGTTATGCGGAACGTCACAAGGCCTTCGAAGGAAAGACGTTCAAGTTCCTCTGGGTCACGGATTTTCCGTCCTTCGAGTGGGATGAAGACAATAGGACTTGGACATTTGCGCATCACCCGTTTACCTCTCTGCACGAAGACCACATGGAACTGTTGCACGAAGGCGTCCAGGCCCTGCGCGATCCGAACTCGCCGCTCGGTTCGATTCGCGCCCGCGCCTACGACGTGGTGCTGAATGGAACCGAACTTGGTTCCGGCTCGATTCGTATTCATCAGCAGGAAGTGCAGGCAAAAATCTTCGAAGCCTTGGGCATGGATGAGGCCGAGCAGAAGCTGCGCTTCGGATTCTTCCTGGAGGCGCTGCAATACGGAACGCCGCCGCACGGCGGAATCGCCTTGGGACTGGATCGCATCGTGATGATCCTGGCCGGGGCCCCCAGCCTGCGCGAGGTCATTGCCTTCCCCAAGACGGCCGCGGCCACCGATCTGATGATGGACGCCCCAACTCCGGTAACTGACGCACAGTTGAAGGAGCTGAATATCTCGATCAAGAAGTAAGCAAGCCGTACGCCATCGGGCGCGCCTACGGGGGCGCCCGATGGCCGTATAGGGCCGGGGATTTCAGATCATTCCCTAAGCTCTTTGGCCGATCCCAGGCTGGAGCAAAGTGGCGCATGGTAAAGCGGAGCAATCATGCGTAGAATTCTAATTAGAAGAGAGTTTTGCGCAGGCAAACCTTTCCGCAGCCACGTTCGCTGCCCAGGAACTCCGTTGCGCTTTTGCCGTGGGACAGTCTATGCCGATGACTGGCAAAAGCCGGGTACACGCCACCCTGTAGCATTGTTTTGGATCTGGGAATTTTCACCATTATGCCGCACTCGAAATCTGACTCGACGACCGCGATAGCGGACAATCTGCGCGAAGGCATTGCGCGCCATGTGCGTTACACCCTGGTGCGGTCGTTCAATCACCTGACCCCGGCTGAATTGCTGGTTCCGGTCTCCCTGGCGGTGCGTGACCTGTTCGTCGACCAGATGCTGAGCACCAGTCAACGTTACCAGCGAGCCGATGCCAAACATCTCTACTACCTGTCGATGGAATTCCTGATGGGCCGTCTGCTGGGCGATACTGCCTGCAATCTGCGCTTAACTGAAGTACTGGATAGCGTACTGGGCGAATTCGGCGTGCGGCTGGAGCAGGTACTGGAGAGCGAAGCCGATGCGGGTCTCGGCAACGGTGGTCTGGGCAGGCTGGCCGCCTGCTTCCTGGAATCGCTGGCAACACTGGACATGCCCGGATACGGATATGGGATCGACTACGAATACGGAATGTTCCGCCAGGAAATTGCCAATGGCTTCCAGCGCGAGAAACCAGACCGATGGAAGGCGAATGGAACCCCGTTGCAGATTCAACGGCCGGAAGAAGCTATCGTCATCCCTTTGTACGGACGGGTTGAGAATGCGCGCGACCGCGGCAACCGCAGCCAGAGCTGGCTGGATTTCCAAGTCGTGGTCGGCGTACCGAATGACATGCCGGTGGTGGGCTATAACGGGCAAACGGTAAATTATCTCCGCCTTTTCCAGGCCCGCTCGTCGGATGATTTCGATATCGATATTTTCAACCGCGGCGATTACATTCGCGCCGTCGAACAAAAGATCGCCAGCGAAAACATCTCGCGCGTGCTCTATCCGAGCGATTCGGTGACGGCTGGCAGGGAGCTGCGGCTGGTGCAGGAATATTTCCTGGTCGCCTGCGCGGTACGCGACATTGCACGCAGCTACCTTGCGGCACACAATGATTTTTCGGCCTTCCCCGACAAAGTCGCCATCCAGATGAATGACACCCATCCCGCGCTCGCGGTTGCAGAGCTGATGCGGGTGCTGGTGGATGAAAACAACCTGCCGTGGGACCACGCCTGGGAGATTACCCAGAAGACGGTCGCCTACACCAACCACACCCTGCTGCCGGAAGCTCTGGAAAAGTGGAGTATCGAGTTGATGGAGCGCGTGCTGCCGCGCCATATGCAGATCATCTACGGCATCAATCACAACTTCCTGCGCACTCTCACCGCCTACTCATGGGTGGATGGCGAGAAGGTGAGAAAGATGTCGATCATCGAGGAAGGGCACGACAAAAACGTACGCATGGCGCACCTGGCGATCGTGGCCTCGCACGCGGTGAATGGGGTTTCCGCTCTGCACAGCGACCTGCTGCGCACCACCCTGGTACCGGAGTTCGCCCAGTTATGGCCTGCAAAATTCAGCAACAAGACCAACGGCGTGGCCCCGCGGCGCTGGCTGCTGAAGGCCAATCCGCAGCTCTCGCGCCTGCTGTGCGAAAGCATCGGCGACGCCTGGATCACGGACCTGTCGGAGCTCCGCAAGCTTGAGTCCTTTGCCGATGATGCGGCTTTCCAGGAGCGTTTTGCCGAAGTAAAGGTGCAGAATAAACTGCGGCTGGCACGCATCATCCGCGACGAGACCGGGGTCAACACCGATCCGCGCTCCATGTTTGACGTGCAGATCAAGCGTATCCACGAGTACAAGCGGCAGTTGCTGAATGTGCTGCGCGTGATGTACGACTATCTGCGCATTGTGGAAGACGGCGACGTTCCGAAAACGCCGCGCACCGTAGTCTTCGCCGGAAAAGCCGCGCCCGGATATTGGGCAGCCAAGCAGATTATCAAGCTGATCCACAACGTAGCTGCCGTCGTGAACAAAGATCCCAAGGTCAACCAACTTCTGCGCGTTGCCTTCCTGCCGGATTACCGTGTCTCGCTGGCCGAGGCGATCATTCCGGCGGCCAACCTGAGCGAGCAGATTTCAACTGCCGGCATGGAAGCCAGCGGCACCGGAAACATGAAGCTGATGATGAACGGCGCGGTAACCGTGGCAACTTGGGACGGCGCCAACATCGAAATCGCAGAAGAGGCCGGCGAGGATAACATTTACATTTTCGGACTGCGCGCCGAAGAGATCGAACAGATGCAGCGCACCGGGCTCTACCACTCGCGCGAATTCTACGATCGCGATCCGCGTGTCAAGCGGGTGCTGGACTGCTTTTTGAACGACCGCTTCTCGCCCAACGAGCCCGGACTCTTCCGTTGGATCTTCGACGAACTGATCAATCGCGGAGACCGCTTCTTCCACGTGGCCGATCTGCCGCAGTACATCGAGATCAACGAAAAGATCGACGCCGATTTTCAGGACACCGCGAAGTGGCGGCGCATGGCCATCCTGAATACGGTGCGCTCGCATAAGTTCTCCAGTGACCGCACGATCAAGGAATATAGCGCCGACATCTGGAACTTGAAGCGCTATCCCTCCGAGTTGCGGAAACTTCCCGGACCAAGCTCTCCCAACGTTGTACTGGCAGATTAAAAGGAAGCGCGATGTTTAGCGTCGGCTCCTTTCTTCTCCCACTTCCCGCATCCCATTATTGACTCTGTACCATGTTGCGATGCGTCCCGCATTATGGACAGGCACCCAGCAGCAACATGGCGGAGCAAAAGTTTGTTATTGTCTCTGATAGACGAGGGATGACTTATGACGAACGGCAGGAAGAGCGTTATTGGGATTTTGACCGGCGGTGGGGACGTTCCGGGTTTGAATCCGGCGATTCGCGCCGTCACCATCCGCGCCCTGCGCGAGGGCTGCCAAGTGATCGGAATCCGCCGCGGCTGGGGCGGACTGATCGATATTGTCCGCGAGAAGGATTACGACAACACGGGAAATTATCAGATTCTTACCGAAGAGCTCGTGGACCGGGCCGGACGCACCGGCGGCACCTTCCTGCACACCTCCCGGACCAATCCCGGAAAGGTGAAGAAGGCAAACGTTCCCACCCACCTCCAAGACAAGTACAACGAAGAGCGCAATGATTTGACGCCTGAAGTTCTGGCGAACCTGGAGTGGCTCGGGATTGACTACATGATTCCCATCGGCGGCGACGATACTTTGAGCTACGCCGTACGCCTATACGAAGAGGGCGTGAAGGTCATCGCCATTCCCAAGACGATGGACAATGACGTGCCCGGCACCGACTATTGCATCGGTTTCAGCACCTGCGTCACCCGCACCATTCAGATGACAAATTCGCTGCGCACTTCAGCCGGATCGCACGAGCGCTTCCTTGTACTGGAGGTCTTTGGCCGCTACGCGGGCTACACGGCAATGCTGCCGACCATGGCCGGCGCGGCCAACCGTTGCGTCATCCCCGAGCACAAGTTTGAGATCGAGCAGTTGGCCGACCTGCTGAGCTACGACCGCAATCGCAATCCGAGCAAGTACTCCGTGGTGCTGGTCAGCGAGGGCGCAATGTTCGTGGGCGGCGAGATGATCTATGAAAAAGAGGCCACCGACGCGTACGGGCACAAAAAGCTGGGCGGTATCGGCGATCTGGTTTCGGAAAAGCTGAAGGAACTTTCGCCTCGGTACAATAACGGAAAAACCGTTGACGTGATCAACCAGAAACTGGGCTACCTGGTGCGCGGCGGCGACCCGGACGCGATTGATTCGATTGTGCCGATGGCATACGGTAATCTTGCCTTAGACCTGCTGCTGCGGCGGGTTCACGGCAGGCTGGTGGTACTGAAGAACGGCCGCTACGACGATATGCCAATCGACTGCATCACCGACAGCAAGAAACTGGTGAACGTACACGATCATTACGACACCAGCCGCCTGCGTCCGTACTACAAGAGCTTCCACATGAAACCGCTCTTCATCATGACGAGCGAATAAGGCTGGCGCACCGTAGGGTAACCCGCTGATTGGCGCAGCAGTGCGGCGCGACTGGCTTCAGAGAATACATGGGAGAACGAAGGCGTAGTGAGCCTCCGTGTGGATGTTGACGCGTGATCCGCTCTTCAGGCGCTACCGTTCCAGTGTCTGCTCTTGCCGCACGTGCTCGCGCACTTCGTCCAGCAGTTTGAGCGTGGTTTCGATTTTGCGTTCGCCCATGGGCTTCAGCAGTCCGTCAATCTCGCGCAGCTTCGGGTCCATCTCGTCCAGCAACTTCAGCCCGCTTGAGGTGATGCGGGTAACCACCACGCGGCGGTCGGAGTGGTCGCGCGTACGATTGATGAGGCCTGCCTTTTCCATACGCTCCAGCAATCGGGTCACATCGGGTTCACGGGCAATCATGCGCTCGCCGATCTCGCCGCAGGTGCGGCCCGCGGGCTCAGCTCCACGCAGGATACGCAGCACGTTGTACTGGGTCATGGAGATGTTAAAGGGCCGGATCATCTGCTCGAATCGCTCCTGCAAAACGTCCGTCGTCCGCAGCAACGATACCAACAGCTCTTCTTCGATGCTGGCAAAGGGCTTGGTCTGGTGGATCTCTTCTCCGACAGAGCTCGTACATTTCCTGGTCATAATCGCTACTTGTCAGATTTCCGGCTGGCCCTGCGGGATGCAAGGAATTATGTTGCAACGAACTCTCGGGCGCTAGAGCCGGTTGATCAGCGAGGCGACATAGGCCGCGCCGAAACCGTTATCGATATTGACCACCGAGACGTTGGAAGCGCAGGAATTGATCATGCCCAGCAGGGCCGCGATGCCGCCGAAGGCTGCGCCATAACCTACGCTGGTGGGGACGGCAATGACCGGCACTCGCACCAATCCGCCGACGACACTGGGCAGCGCGCCCTCCATCCCGGCGCACACCACCAGCACTCGCGCCCGGCGCAGTTCCTCGCTATGCGAGAGCAGGCGATGCAACCCGGCCACGCCGACGTCGAACAGACGGCTGATCTCATTGCCCATCACCTCGGCGGTCACCGCGGCTTCTTCAGCGACGGGAATGTCACTGGTTCCAGCCGAGATGATGCCGATCGTTCCCTTGCCTAGCAGCTTGCTCTGGACACGCAGCACTAGCGTCCGCGCCATGCGATTGTGCTCCACCTGGGGGAAGCGGGCCACGGTCGCCGCCACCTGCTCTTCGCTGACCCGCGTGGCCAGCACGTTATTGCGGCGTCCGGCAAGCCGGGCGAAAATTTCCACGAAGTGTTCGGGAGCTTTTCCCGGTCCGAAAATAACTTCGGGCACGCCAACGCGCGCCGCGCGCTGGTGATCTACCTTGGCAAAGCCGAGATCTTCAAAGGGGAGAGTTTTGATCTGATCGAGCGCGGCATCTGGAGTTACGACCCCGGTGCGCACCTGCTCCAACAGAGCTTTCAATCGATTCGAGTCCACGTTACTAGCCTATCATTCTGGCGAGCGGTTTTGTTTTGCGCAATGACGCGGCAACCGAAGCCGCTCCGGCCGCGGGCGCTCGGCACTTGCTGAAGGCGCAGCAAAGCAATAGGCTAGGTTGAATGCAAGAAGGAAACGACAAGGCAGGCATGCGCACCATTACCCTCGCCGTGACCGGTGCCAGCGGCTCGCTGTTCGCTCGCGCCATGTTGCGCGCACTGGAAGCCGATGAGCGCGTCGGCTGCGTCAACTTCATCAGCAGTGACAGCGGCCTGCGCGTGATGGCCGAAGAGCTTGGCATCGGGGGGCGCAGCGATTTGCTGCGGCAGGTGCTCGGGGACGCGCCGCAAAAAACACGGCTGCAGAACAATCAGGACATCGGCGCCAACATTGCCAGCGGGTCGTATCCGACAGATGCGATGATTGTGCTTCCCTGCTCGATGGGTACGCTGGCTAAGATCGCGCAGGGATTGGCCTCCAAACTGATTGAGCGGGCCGCCGATGTTTGCCTGAAGGAGCGCCTGCCGCTGGTGCTGTGCGTACGCGAGACACCGCTGAACCGCATTCATCTGCGCAATATGATGCTGGCCGCCGAGGCGGGCGCAACCATCTATCCGCTGATCCCGTCGTTCTACAATTGTCCAGAGTCGCTCGAAGAGATCGCGCGGCAGTTCGTCTATCGAGTGCTGAAGCACATCGGGCTGTCCCAAAAGGGAGCTTACGTCTGGAAGCCGGAAGCCTCCAACGATTAACCCGGCTGCTAATTGTTCGCGTTGAAAAGCTACTTGCAGAGCAATCGTTTCAGAGGATTGCCTGCCCAGCCACCTCACCGATAGCTTTAGTTTCCGCCTGGGGCAACCAGAACTTCATTGTCCATTCCAGGGCTACGGGCGGGGCGGGCCAAAACGTAGACTGCAACCAGGGCAGCGGTGAAGCCCGCTCCGGCCCCCACTGCAAGCGACCAACGCGGGCCGAAGTGGTTGGCGACCCAACCGACGATCGGAGCGCCAATCGTCATTCCCCCCAGTGCAACGCCGACCCGGAGCGCCATCACCCTGCCCCGCATGGATGGTTCTGTCGAGAGCTGCATGATGCTGTTCGTGCCATTGGCGAAGGTCAGCACAGCCGCACCACTAACCGCGAGAGCGGCCGCAAACCACCAGTATCCGGGTGCGAGCGCACCGAGGGTACATCCCAGCCCGAAGACACCGGCTCCCATCGACAGAGACGCTAAACCTGGTTTCTTTCGGCTAGCAGCAAACAACGCTCCCGAAAGTGAGCCCACGGCCATGATGGAGGAGAGCAGACCGAAAGCACGTGCGTCGGAGTGGAAGACATTCACGGCCATCGTAGAGATAAAGATCGGAAAGTTGAATCCAAAGGTGCCGATGAGAAACAACATGATCAGGATGGCCCTAAGGTCCGGCTTCCCCCACACATAGCAAAGCCCCTCGCGAAATCCAGATGCAGTGTGATGCGCTCTGGCGCTTGCACGCAGTTCGGAGAGACGGAAGAACGACATCGAGAGCAGCACTGCTGCGAACGAGAGCCCATTGAGAAGAAAGGCCCAGCCGATGCCAACCTTTGCAATCAGCAAACCAGCGACGGCGGGACCAATCATCTGCGCAGCATTAAATGAGCTCGAGTTCAATGCCACGGCATTGGGGAGGTCCTCATCGCCCACCATCTCTGCCACGAAGGTCTGTCTCACGGGTGCATCCAGCGCAAAGGCGGAACCAGACAGGAAAGCGAACACATACACATGCCAGAGCCGGATGACTCCTGCGATCGTGAGAACTCCCAACATGAGCGCAAGCACGCCCATGGTTGCCTGGGTGAGCATCAGGAGCTTGCGCTGATTGAGCCGGTCCGCGGCCAATCCCGTCCAAGGCAGGAGCAGAAGCTGCGGGGCGAACTGCAGCCCCATCACAATGCCCAGCGCTGACGCGTCGTGATGGGTAAGTTGCGTCAGCACGAACCAGTCCTGAGCGACGCGTTGCATCCAGGTACCGACGTTGGAAACCAGGGCGCCAGCCGTCCACAAACGGAAGTTGAAGCTTCTCAGGGAGCGGAAGGTGCCGGACACTGGGTTCTTCATGGGCGCGACGGCGCGTTGCCCCCATGGAACCGGCCGAAGTGACGCGCCGAAAAGATGCTGATGAGCAGCGCGCCCAGGCCGAACGCGAGGATGTGGGTTGCAGCCCGCGGATCAAAAGCACCGACGTGCCCCACGAGCAGATACCCGACCACCGCGTTGAAGAATCCCCAAACAACGTTGACCGTCGCAGAGGAGAGCCCTTGGCCGGGCGGGTTGGCAAAGGGACTTTGAAAGGGGTGTCCCATCGTGCCGGCAACAAAGTGAGGGATGGCGTTTGCCGTAAAAACGCCGCCGAAGAAGTACGACACAAGCCAAAGCCAATTCATGACGCAGAGCTCCTTCTTTCCAGCAGCGAAATGATTTCCTGTGTAGACCCTGTCTCGCCGAGACGAGGGAAGACGTTTCTGATGCTGTACTCGTGCGCCTCCTGGCGGGTATCGGTCATTGCATCAAGTGCCAGGGTCACGTTGAACCCCTGCTCGTAGGTCTGGCGAGCGGTTGCCTCAACGCCGCCGGATGTCACCACTCCGGTCACAACTACCTGGGTAACGCCTCGCGCCTTGAACTGGCGCTCAAGATCCGTGGTGGCGAATGCGCCCCAGCTTCGCTTGGTGACGACAATGTCGCTCGGTTGTTGATCCAGCTGCGGCAGAAGATCGCTCCACCCCTCCGGAAACGATATGCTGCTGCGCGGCCCCTGCTCCGTCCGCCCTGCCGGCCGTCCCGCCACATTGACCAGCACGACTGGAAGGTTCTTCGCTCGGAAAACTTCTATCAGCGCGCATGTTCGGTCGATGACCTCGCCGATGGGATGAACGAAGTTTCCGGTGACGATACCCTTCTGCAGGTCAATGACGATCAACGCGGTGTTGGCGTCAAGAATGGTAAGCGGCATCGGGTTCTTCTCCTCGGATGAAAATTGACATGGGTAAGAAGCGGGACGCAGTGGGTTCAATCCTCAACCAGCCGCGCAAGCAGTTCGAGTGCCGACTGAAGCTTCTCCTGCTCGTGAACCGAGAGCTTCTGCGAGATCTTCGTGGTAAGCCAGTCCTGTCTCGCGGCCCTGCCCTGCTGAAGCAACTTCAGGCATTTGGGCGTCAGAGACATCAGAGTTTGCCGTCCGTCGCTCGGGTCCGGTGCACCTCTCACAAGGGCCGACTCCTGCAGCGGCGTCACTACAGCGCTCATGGACTGCGGACGCATCCCTTCCGTTCGCGCCAGGCTTGAAACTGTGGCCGCACCGTCCTTCTCTAATCGAAGAACGACGGAGATCTGTGACGGTGTCAGATCGCTGTGCCCCCCATGCTCCCGCAAACGCAACTTGAGCTTGCGGAATACCGTACGCATCTCGACCGCAAGCGTCGCAGCAAGGCCGGTCTGAATGGAAGATTTTCGATTGCTCACCAGGTCAATATCTCATATATACAGATAACCTGTAAAGTTTAGCTGTATACATGTTCAGCCGCCAGCCGTCGGCTCACCCCTTTCGAGACAACAAGCGATGCGGGAAATCCGGGATATTCGTTCCAAAAGGCAGCTCACCGCGCCCCTCCTAACCTATACTGTTCGGTCAGTCGGAATGGCACAAGGGCCGACCGCTGGACACCACGCGCTGGATGCTTTCGCCGCTGACCCGCGCTACCGGCCCGCCCGACGACCGGATAGGACTCGAAAGGAACTCAGTCATGAGAAAAGTCAATGTGATTGAATTTGTCTCCCTTGATGGTGTCATAGAAGCCCCAGGCGGGCCAGAGGAAGATACCAGTGGCCCGCCGTGGTGGATACGTCCATATCGCGACTCTGTTTCTGGAGCGGCCGTAAAAAAGCAGATGAACATGCCGTTTGATCTGTTACTAGGTCGTAGAACCTTTGAACTTTGGGCACGATTCTGGCCGCAACATAATGACATTTGGCCAGCAGTCAACACAGCGACCAAGTACGTCGCCTCGAGTACCATGACTTCTCACGAATGGCAGCCGTCCGTGTTTCTCAACGGAGATATTGCGGAAAAAATCACCGCAATTAAGCAACAGGAAGGGCCGGATTTGCACGTTTTTGGAAGCGCACATCTCGTTCAGACACTCCTCAAACATGATTTGGTCGATGCGTTCTGGCTGATGATAATTCCGATAACATTGGGCGGCGAAAAACGATTGTTTGCCGAGGGCACGATCACGGCAGCATTCAAGGTGACGGAAAGCACAGTCACCTCGAAAGGCGTCATTATCGTGCATTACGAGCGTGCAGGCGCAGTCTCAACCGGAAGTCTATAAACATTGGCCGGGTCGCCCAAGCTTAAGGCCGTTAATGAGAAACCATGACGCAGTATTTGGTTGCTATTCACCACCCCAGCCACTACTACCCGTCTTTCGAGGACGAAGCGATGGACCGCAATATCGATTCACTCAACGACGAAATGAAGGCTGCTGGTGTCAGGGTTTTCGTTGGCGGCCTGCAGCCGGCCAGATTTCTGGCATAAAAGCAGAAAGGGCGACCGCTTCGCCCTTTCATTTCGTGAACTTTCACCATGGGGTTCAAACTTTCAAATTAAATGTCCACCCACATCTGCTCCAGTTAAAGTATGCAAGTGACTAGCTACATCCGCTCGTGGAACCGCAGGACTGGCAACGGTAGCAGGAGCCGTTGCGGGTCATAATGGCGCCGCACAGAGCGCAACTGGGAGCGTCACCCATGTCCACTACCTCGCTCAGAGCATCCGAGAGGTGTCCGCTCTTGCTGCCCTGCGGGGTGCCTGACTCGTACAGCGAGGGTTGGGTGCTCACCGCCGCGATGGAAGCCGCCGCCGGTGCCGCCCGATCCGCACGCGAGCGCGGACGCAGATCATCGAACAGGCTCTGCTGCTCTCCGGTCAGGAAGCGCAGGTCCAGCCAGCGGAAGATGTAATCCATGATCGAGTTCGCGTAGCCGAGTTCCTGATTCTGGGTCCAGCCGCTGGGTTCAAAGCGGGTGTGGGCAAACTTGTTGACCAGCAGACGCAACGGAACTCCATGCTGCAGCGCGATGGAGACGGCGCAGGCAAAGCTGTCCATCAAGCCGCCGACGGTCGAGCCTTCCTTGGCCATGGTGATGAATAGTTCACCGGGCATTCCGTTTTTGTAGAGGCCCACCGTCAGGTAGCCCTCGTGCGAACCCACCTTGAACTTGTGGGTGACCGAGAAGCGCTCATCCGGCAGCTTATGACGGTGTGCGATGGGCGGCCCTTCCAGATCATCTTCCTCATCGATCACCACCGGAGCCTGCTTGGCCGCGTCCTGCTTGGTGGTAAGGACCTGGTTCTGCTTGGAGCCGTCGCGATAGATGGCCACCGCCTTGATTCCCTGCTTCCAGGCTTCTACGTAGGCATTGGCGATCTCCTCGATGGTGGCTTCGTTCGGCATGTTGATCGTCTTGCTGATGGCGCCCGAGATGAACGGCTGCACCGCTGCCATCATCTTCAGATGGCCCATGGGATGAATACTGCGCGTGCCCTGGGCTGGTTTGAATGCGCAATCAAACACCGCCAGGTGCTCCGGCTTGAGCTCGGGTGCGCCCTCGATCGTCGCATTCTGGTCGATGTAGCTGACAATCGCGTCGGCCTGCTCCGGGGTGTAGCCGAGTTTGAACAGCGCCTCCGGAACCGTGTTATTGACGATCTTCATCATGCCGCCGCCAACCAGCTTCTTGAATTTCACCAGCGCCAGATCGGGCTCCACGCCGGTGGTATCGCAATCCATCATGAAGCCGATGGTGCCGGTGGGAGCCAGCACCGTGACCTGGGCGTTGCGGTAGCCGAACTTCTCGCCATGAGCCAGGGCTTCGTCCCATGCCTGCTGCGAGGCTTCCAGCAACGATGCTGGCACGTTAACCCGGCTGATCTTGGCCACCGAGGCGCGGTGCATGCGGATCACTTCCAGGAATGGCTCGCGATTGAGGAAGTACCCCGGGCAGGCTCCGTCGGTGTGCTCCGCCCGCGCCGTCAACTCGGTTGCCGACGCCAGCGTGGGACACAGTTCCGCGATGCGCGCGGACTGCAGATACGCCTGTCCGCACATGATCGCCGTCAGGCAGGCAGCGTAATCGCGGCCCGCATCCGAGTCATAGGGCAGTCCGGTGGCCATCAGCAGTGCACCCAGGTTGGCGTAGCCCAGGCCCAGCGGCCGATAGTCGTGCGAGTTGCGAGAGATGGACTCGGTCGGATATCCCGAGTGATCGACCAGAATCTCCTGCGCGGTAATCAGAATCTCGACTGCGTGCTTGTACGATTCCACATCGAAGACGCCGTTGTGAGCAAACTTCATCAGGTTCAGGGACGACAGGTTGCACGCCGAATCATCCAGGAACATGTACTCCGAGCACGGGTTCGAGGCATTGATGCGCGCCGAGTTCTTGGCCGTGTGCCAGCGGTTGATGGTGGTGTCGTACTGCATTCCCGGATCGCCGCACTCCCAGGTCGCCTTGGCGATCTTGTTCAGCAGATCGCGCGCCTTGAAGGTCTCGACCGGAGTGTGTTCGCGCACGGTGCGGGTGGTGAACTCCTTGTCGTCGATCACCGCCTGCATGAATTCATCGGTGACGCGGATGGAGTTGTTGGCATTCTGGAAGAAGATCGAGCTGTAGGCCTCGGAATCCGGTCCGCTGGCTTCGTATCCTGCGGCCGCCAGGGTAAACGCCTTGGCCTCTTCCTTCTGCTTGCACTCGATGAACTGCACGATGTCGGGATGGTCGATATTGAGAATCACCATCTTGGCGGCGCGACGGGTCTTGCCGCCCGACTTGATGACTCCGGCAAAGGCGTCGAAGCCCTTCATAAAGCTCAGCGGTCCCGAGGCATGACCTCCGCCCGAGAGAATCTCCATGGAGCCGCGCAGCGGAGACAAGTTGGTCCCCGTCCCGGAGCCCCACTTGAACAGCATGCCCTCGGTCTTGGCCAGGGTCAGAATCGAGTCCAGCGAATCCTGCACGCTGTTGATGAAGCACGCCGAGCACTGCGGATAGCTGTATCCAGTCACGCCGAACTCAATGCGCTTCGACTGCTGATTCCAGTGCCAGTTCCGCGCGTCGGAGTTGGGCTCACTGCGATCGCAGCCGACGTTAAACCATACTGGCGAATTGAACGCCGCATACTGATTGAGCAGCATGTGCACCAGCTCGTCGTGGAAGGTGGCGGCGTCTTCCGTGCTGTGGAAGTATCCGTCATTGAAACCCCAGTCGCGAATCGTTTCCGCAACCCGTGAGACCAGTTGACGGATGCCGGTCTCGCGCTGCGGCGTGCCCAGCTGCCCGTGCAGATATTTGCTGGCGACAATGTTGGTCGCCGTCATCGACCAGTCCTGGGGAACCTCAACGTCCTTCTGCTCGAAAATTACGTTGCCTTTGCTGTCGATAATCGCTGCCGTGCGGCGCTCCCACGTCAGTTTGTCATAGGGAGATACGCCAGGCTCGGTAAAGTGCCGGGTGAAGGCCAGTCCATGGGTCTGGCGGGTCTTCTGCTGCGCGGAGGCCGGGCGCATCCCGGCGGCGTCGGAGGAAGACGCGGAGGCCGGGCTAGCGGCGGAGGTTTTTTCGGTTACTTCGGCCATCGTGAATAACTCCTTCGAACTGTTGCCTTGCCAGCGCGGGGAGAAACAGCCTCACCCGCGTTTATGAAATGTACCGGGGAACTAGGGACAAGCATGGTCCCGGCGAATCGCAAAGAACTGGCGACTCACTCTGGTCCGCACCCGGCGGTATTGAGTTCCGTGAGCAATCCTGCGGGGAAAGTGCCTCGGAACGAATCTTAAGAGAGATAGAACTTCCGGCACACCGTCATTCACGATGACGGGGACCTAGCTGCTTTAGCGTTCGGGCCGACGCCAGGCGCGGGCAGGAACGGAGAAACCGAACCCTGGTCAGACCTCAATGCGCCAAGACCAAGGATCAACCAACAAGTACAGGATTGCGAAAGTAGCTCATTATGTTGTACCAGTCAAGGCGCTACCGCAATATATTGTATTTTAATTCAAATTCACGCCTATGCGAACCCCAGCCTTTGGATTATTCCGGAAGTCTGACCACCGCTCCCCTCAGCCCCTAACGGCTAAACCGAAGCGGCAGAAGCATTTCCCTCTTTCCGGTGCGAAATCGAGGAATCGGACGGCAAGGAACTTTTCCTTACCCTGTCCTTCGCACCAGAGTGTCGGCTGGTAAAGCCGAGACTAGAACGACTAGCCGGGCAGGTCAATTGCCCAAATGCGGTGCACTGTGGAAAAGACATCCACCACCCTGAGAGCAAAGCGGATAGGGCAGAAATTGTGAGTTCTTACGCACAGGGCGGAGAAGCTTAGCATCCGATTCAGCTTCCCGTATATCCAAACGGTAGAATGCTGGCAATGACGCGAAACCACATCCTCAAGCCGATTGTCTGGATTGCCTGCCTCACGCCGCTGACGTCGCTCGTCATTGGAATCTTCATGGAAACCCTTGGCGCGAACCCGGTGGAGCGGATCACGCACCGCACCGGATTGACCACCCTGATTTTGCTGCTCACCGGGCTTGCGATCACTCCTTTGCGGCGGTGGAGCGGGGTACTCTGGCTCATCCAATACCGCCGATTGATTGGTCTCTTCGCCTTCTTTTACGGCTGTTTGCACCTGCTCACGTATCTCTGGTTGGATCAGAACTTCAACCTCCACTCCATGGCGCATGACGTAGTCAAGCGTCCTTTCATCACCATGGGCGTGCTAGCGTGGATTCTGCTGCTCCCCCTGGCCCTCACCTCCACCCAGAAATCGATCCGCGTCCTGGGAAAGAACTGGCGACGTCTCCATCGCCTGGTTTACGCGGCGGCGGCGGCCGGCGCCATCCACTTTTACTGGCTGGTCAAGCGCGACGAGCGGGAACCTCTGCTCTACATTGCGATTCTCACTGCCCTGCTTGGCTGGCGGGTAGCCATCTGGCTGGCCAAAATGCAGGAGTCAGCCCAAACCGGCAAATCGCAGAAGGCCGTAGGCGTAAATTAGCCCCAATTCCCGAACAGCAGCTACTGTCCAGTTCGCATCTAATTGGCGGAGTTCGTGCTGTGGAGTTGCGATGGCCCTGAAATGTGAAAGCTGCGGAGTGCAGAATCCCACTACAAACCACTTTTGTGGACAATGTGGGATAAAGCTGGAGCAACCTACGATTGCTCCGGAAGAGTTCTGGCGAGAGTCCCGCACCGAAAATCCCGCCGGGCAGGTTGAAGCCTCCGCCGATCTTCCACCCGAGGTCATTGACTTCGATAATCAGATCCCGCTGATCGCCGGGGAGGGCACGGATCGCCGCCATCACCCTCCCCACGAATTGGCCGAAGTGGCACACGATCACCTCGAGCGCGAGGCCGAACTTCACGACCATCTCCAGCATGGTGGCGAGACACATTTCGACGTGCTCGCAAAAAAGCTCAATGAAGAACGCGCTAGCCGGATGGAAGTCTTGCGCTGGAAGGAAGCCGAACTCGAGAGCCGTGGCGTGATTATGCCCTGGAATCTCGATAACGAAGCGGGAGTGAATGACCTGGCCAGCTTAAGTGAGCGCATGATGGACGACGGCGATGCCTACGCCATCATGGACGCCGCCGCTGAACCCGGCGCCGCCCCGCCGGGTCAACCGCCGGATCAACGGAACATCGGAGTCGTGGAGAAAAGCGACCAAAAACTCGAAGAAAAAATCGAGAAGAAAGTAGAGAAGAAAATAGAGGAAAAAGTAGAGAAGAAAGGCGAGGAAAAAATCGAGGAGAAAGAACCTGTAATTGCGGGCTTGAGTAGCCTCTCGATTCTCGGGCTCGACGACGACCACGTTGAATACGCCGACGAGGAGCCCGAACCGGAAGAATCCCATTCGCGGCGCAATCTTGTGCTCGCGGTCGCGGCCGTCATCGTGATTCTGCTCGGCTGGCAGTGGCGCTCGATTCGCGATTACGGTGTGGTTTCCGTACGGAATGGTTCGGCTTACCTGCATAATGGCTGGACTTCCACACAGACCTATGCACACCATGGCTGGACTCGCGCAAAGAATGGTATAGCTAACGCACAAGGCAGTTTGACTTCCGCATGGAATAGCTGGCTGCAGCCGAAGCCAAGCGAACCGCAGGTGGCCTCTGCGCCACCTGCGGTTGGCGGCAGCAGCACCCACCGCAACGCCACCCCGGTTCGGCGACGGCCGCCCCACGCGCCCCAGGCCGTTGGAAGCAGCCCGAAGGCCAGCCACAAACTGCCTGCCCGGCAAACTGCAAGTTCGTCCAAGCCACGGCCACCCGCAAGTCCGTCCAAGCCACGGCAGACTGCTTCGGCTGCGTCCTCCGCAGCAAGGCAGCAACCGGCCGCGATGAGTGCCGCCGCCACTGTGCCGGAGAAGACACCAGCGGTCGCCGCCAACCGAGCCGCAGGCAAGGCCGTCCCGTCCGCACGCAGCGGCACTGCCTCTACGCCTGGCGCCGAGGAGATGAACCGCGCGGCCCATGCGGGCGCGCCCGAACTCCGCGCCGTGTGGCTATGGCGAGCCCTCGCGAAGGGAAACTCGGAGGCTCCCGTCGAACTCGCAACGATGTATGAGCAGGGCGACGGCGTGGTCCGGAGCTGCGATCAAGCACGGGTTCTATTGCGCTCGGCGGCCGCCAAGGGAAATGAGCAGGCGAGGCAAAACCTGCAGCAACTTCAACTCCGGGGAGGCTGCTCAGCGCGATAATGCGCGCGATGGGATGCGCGTGGATGGGTTGCGCGCGATGTAAGCATCTGCGGTTGGCCGTGCAGAACCCGGGCGCGATCTTCCGGAGAGAGCCGCTCGCAGGCCGTGCGCAGGATCAATCGCGGAGCCCGCTGGCGGATCGACATCAACAGCGGAAGGGTGCGTGCGCCGTCGAAGCGCGCCGTCTCTCGTAGCAGCCACGCCAATCCCTTCCCCACCATGTCATCCTCGTCTTCCAGCAGCACGCGGGTAATCTGCTGAACCTCTTCCCAGAAGAGTCCCTGGTTGGTCCCGCGCAACAGCGCCACCGCCGAGGCGCGTCGCCGCCAGCGGTTCGGTGAGCGCGACCACACCAGTACCCGCCGCAGTCTTCGCGGATCGGCCACCACCATGGGTCCGATGATGTATTGCACCAGCGCATCGTGGTCGGCCCATGTGCTCACCCGGTCCAGCCACGATTCAAAGAGCTTGAAATGGGCGGCGGTAAATTCTCTTACGCATGGCTGCAGCAGCAGAACGGCGAGAACTTTCTCTTCCAGGACGCTTCCGTGAAACAGGTTGTCGGCCACCTCCACCAAGTAGTCGAGCCCCTCCCCGCCGCGAATGACGCGGGTGAAACGCCGTGCCAACTTGCGCAGTTCACCGGTGTACCATCCCCGCGACTGGATTTCTTCTT